>CETT01002043.1_pt1 | contig 9184 bp, 7 predicted proteins | sample 356361 | NCBI WGS metagenome assembly CETT01 (sample SAMEA2622429, study PRJEB7988) | marine metagenome | isolation source: saline water (ENVO:00002010), including | reverse complement strand
TGGAAAATCTTAAATCAATCTTGAATGAAGTTTCTTTAACATTTGAGGATGTTGTAAAGACTACAATTTTTTTATCCAGTATGAATGATTTTAATGATGTAAATAAAATCTACGGTTCTTATTTGAACAAAGAAACTGCACCAGCACGTGAAACTGTTGAAGTGAGTGGTTTACCAGCTGGGGTTAATGTTGAAATATCAATGATTGTTATGCTGTAATTTTTTTTGATGAAATTTTACCAATCCTTCAATCGGTTTTCGAATTATATTACCGGCTCTTAAACCATGTTTTGAAAGAGATTCTATAAGCTCATCTTTAAGGTAAAATGAAATAGAACCAACAAAATGTATGGGAATCAACTTAGCATCGCTAAATTGTAATATTTGCTTTTCAATAAATAGATCAAAACCTCTTTTTATCAAAGATTGAGAATACTCAGAGTCTTTATTGTTAATTAAGAACTTAGCAAAAGTTGCTAAGTAGGTGTTAGGATTAGGCTGTTTATAAAGTTTGTCTTTGATTTTACCAGCATCTAACTCAAATTCACTCTCAAACTTTTTTGCCATTTTAGCAGGCATTCCGTTAAAGTAGTATTCCCTTAACAGTTGACGTCCAAAATAATTACCACTAGCATCGTCCATAATGATATATCCAAGTGATGTTACTTTTTGGTCAATTTCTTGCCCATCAAAATAAGTACAGTTTGAACCAGTGCCAAGGATGCATACTATTGATGGTGAATTAACCTCAGAGGTTGAATAAATAGCAGCAAATGTATCTTCCTTTACCGAATATTTTTTACAGTTTATAAATATATCCTTAAATACATCTTTAATCAGTATTCTTGGGGGCTCTGTACCACAACCTGCACCATAAAAATAAATTTCCTCTACCTCTTTTCTGAATTTATATAATTCAAAATTATTTACAATTCTTTCTTTCAAAATCTGATTAGTTAGGACTTGTGGATTAAGTCCTAGCGTTTGAGTTTCGAATAATACTTTACCTAATCTACCTAAAGCAATCCAATCGGTTTTTGTTGAGCCACTATCTACAATTAAAATCATAATAAATTATGCTTGATATGTTTTTTAAGAATTATGAATCTTTTTCATCAGGTCAACTAATTTAGTTGAATAAGCATACTCGTTATCATACCAGGAAATTATTTTGAAAAAAGTTGGACTCAATTCAATTCCAGCATTGGCATCAAAATTACTTGTTAAAGGACAACCTACATAGTCTTGCGAAACTACAGCTTCCTCTGTGTATCCAAGTACACCATTTAGTTCATTTTCACTAGCTTTTTTAAAAGTTTTTTTAATTTCATCATATGATGTTTCCTTTTCTAAAATAACGGTTAAATCAACAACTGAAACATTAGCCGTAGGAATTCTAAAAGCCATTCCTGTTAGTTTGCCATTAAGTTCTGGAATTACTTTTCCGACTGCAATAGCTGCTCCGGTTGAAGACGGTATAATATTATTTAATGACGATCTTCCAAGCCTGTAGTTTTTAGCAGGACCATCTACTGTCATCTGTGTTGCAGTAGCAGCGTGCACTGTTGTCATTAGACCCTCTTTTATAGAAAAGTTATCGTGAAGGACTTTTGCAATTGGAGCTAAACAATTCGTTGTACATGAAGCGTTTGATACTATTTTATGTTCACTTGAAATAGCATCGCTGTTTACACCCATTACAAACATAGGTATATCCTTTGAAGGAGCCGATACTGCAACTTTTTTTGCACCGGCATCTAAATGTAGTTTTGCTTTTTCTAAGGTGGTAAAAATTCCGGTGCACTCAGCTACAACATCGATATCTAATTCACCCCAGTTTATTTCGGATGGATTTCTCTCAGCTGTTACCCTTATTGTATTTCCATTTACAACTAAGTTATTTCCCACAACTTCGATCTCATCATTGAGTTTTCCATGAACTGAGTCGTATTTTAGCAGATACGCTAGGTGATTAACATCTAATAAGTCATTGATAGCTGTAACTATAACATCTTTTCTTTTTAAAATGGCTCGAAACGTAATTCTTCCAATTCTACCAAAACCATTTATACCAACCTTAACTTTACTCATCTTATAATTTAAATTTATATTGACATTATATCACTGACCTTCAATAGTTCAGTGTTAATTTTTGTAATTCCTTTAATTGCGTTTTTAAAAGGTGTTAGGGTAATATCTTTATTATTTAGTCCAACCATTGAGCAACCTTCCCCTTCCATCATAGATTCAACTGCTTTTACCCCCAATCTACTTGCTAAAACTCTATCAAAACATGTGGGAGCTCCGCCTCTTTGCATGTGACCAAGAACGGCGACTCTGGCTTCATAGTCAGAAAGATGTTTTTCAACATATTCTTTTAGCTGAAATACATTCTCTCCTGTTTTATCCCCTTCTGCAACAACTACTATACTGGATGATTTTCCTGTTTTTTCACTTCTTTTCAAAGATTGAATTAATCTGTCTAGTCCTAAATTTTCTTCAGGTATTAAAATTTCTTCAGCTCCCGCAGCTACACCTGAATTTAAAGCAATATGACCAGCATCTCTACCCATAACTTCAATAAAAAATAGTCTATTGTGAGAACTAGCTGTATCCCTAATCTTGTCAATTGCTTCTACAACGGTGTTAGTAGCTGAATCAAATCCAATTGTGTGAGAAGTTCCAAAGATATCATTATCAATAGTAGCAGGAACTCCGATCACTGGAAAATCAAATTCTTCATTAAAAATTAAACCCCCTGTGAATGTTCCATCACCACCAATTACTATCAAGCCATCCAAATTATTATCTTTCAAAGATTCAAATGCTTTTTTTCTTCCTGACTTTTTTCTAAAATCCTTGGACCTAGCAGTTTTGAGGATTGTTCCACCTTTGTTAATTATCCCTTTGACACTTCTAGCATCCATTTCTGTCATTTTTCCTTTTATAAGTCCATCATAACCTTTTGAAATCCCTACAGGAATAATATTATGAAAAACACACGTTCTAACTACTGACCTTATTGCAGCATTCATTCCTGGTGCATCGCCGCCAGAAGTTAATAAACCTATCTTATTAAATACCTTTTTCACGTACATAAATATAGTAATCTAAGTCCTTATTAATAAGCATTTTTTTAATTCTTTTTTTTTAAGAAAACTAAGTCTAAATTTACACTATGAAACAAGACGTATATATTTTAGCAGTAGAAACATCATGTGATGACACATCAGTTGCCATATTAAAGAATAAAAGCGTTTTGTCCAATATTGTTTCAAGTCAGAAAATACATCAAATATTTGGAGGTGTTGTTCCAGAAATTGCTTCAAGAGAGCACGATAGGTTAATTGTTCCTGTGATGAAAGAGGCTGTGAAAGAATCTAAAATTAAGTTATCTGAGTTAGATGCAATAGCTTACACAAGGGGGCCAGGACTATTAGGATCGTTATTAGTTGGAACATCATTTGCAAAATCATTAGCATTATCTCTTAATATTCCTTTGTTAGAAATAAACCATATGCAAGCACATATTCTTTCAATTTTTATTGACGATAATACAGAAAAACCAAAATTTCCTTTTATTGCATTAACTGTTTCAGGCGGCCATACCCAGTTGGTTTTAGTGAAAAGTTACTCTGAATTTATTGAAATAGGAACTACACTAGACGATGCTGCAGGTGAAGCTTTCGATAAATCAGGAAAAATTATGAATTTAGATTATCCAGCAGGACCTAAAATTGATAAGCTGGCTATACAAGGTGATTGTAATAAATTTAAATTCCCAAAACCTAAAGTTGAAGGTTTAAATTTCAGTTTTTCTGGGCTAAAAACAAATTTTAAAAATTTTGTAAACAGTAAATCAAAAGATTTTATAAATAAAAATATAAACGACTTGTGTGCGTCTCTGCAATCCACAATAGTTAAAATATTAATTGATAAAATCATTAAAGCAAGAGATCAATATGAAATTAATGAGTTTGTTATCTGTGGAGGTGTTTCAGCCAATTCATATCTAAGGAAAGAATTGACAGGTTTGATTGAAAGTCATAAAATTAAGACATATGTTCCAAAAATTAATTATTCCACAGATAATGCTGCTATGATTGGTATAAATGGGTATTTTAAGTTTAAGGAATCTAATTTTGGTAAATTCTCTGATTTTAGTGTATCAAAATATCCAATGTAATGAATATCTTCTTTTCAAATAATATTAACAGTAAAAAAAAGGAAATAATTATCAGTGAACAGGAGAATGTACATTTAATTAAAGTTTTGAGAAAAAAGGTAGGAAGTCAGATTAATGTAACTGACGGCAAAGGACATTTATATAATTGCTCTCTAATTGAATCTGATAAAAATAAATCTATATTAAAGATTAAAAATTTAGTTGAATTTAAAAATGAATCTCCAAAGTTAAAAATTGCAATTGCATTAACTAAAAATAAAGACAGGTTCGAATGGTTTCTTGAAAAAGCAACTGAAATTGGAGTTTACGAAATAACTCCTTTGGTTTGTAGATATTCAGAAAGAAATAAATTGAATTTAGAAAGATCCATAAAAATTTTAATATCCTCAATGAAGCAATCATTAAGATATAGCTTGCCAGTGATTAACAAACCTGTTGATTTCAAAGATTATTTAAAATCAAATAGTGAAAATAATATTGATTCATATATAGCTACCTGCCTAGTTGCTGATGACAATTTATTAAAGGAAAAATTAATAAAAGGGAATAATTCATTGATTATGATTGGACCTGAGGGTGGATTTTCACAAAATGAAATAGATTTAGCAAAAAAAGCTAAATTTGTTCCTGTTTCACTTGGAAAAAACAGGCTTAGAACTGAAACAGCTGGAATTATAGTTTGTTCAATATTTTCAACAATTAATTAAAGATGAATTCTAAAGAATTAGTAAAATCAGTAATAATATTATCAATTTTGGCTCTAATTGCATTATTTCTTTTTGAAATAAAATTAGGTATACTGTATATTTTTATAGCCCTAATATTATCCTTGATTGTAAATCCATTTAACAAAGTTTTAAAATCTAGATTTAAATTCAGTGAATCCTTTTCATCAATTTTTTCTGTTACTGTACTTGTCTCAGTTATTTCTATGATTATAGTCTTGTTTGTGCCAATTCTAACAAAACAAGGAAAAAACCTATCCCTCCTTAACACATCTGAATTTAGAAATAAATTTAAATCTACAAGCGAGGGAATAATAAACTATCTTGAAAGTAAAAATATAAGTATAATTGATTTTTTTACAGATCTCAATCTAATTTCTGAAATTGATTTTGGATTTGTCACTAAATTATTTAATTCGATTATTTCTCAAATTGGTAGTTTAAGTATTGGAATTATGTCTGTATTATTTATCACTTTCTTTTTTTTAAAAGATGGAAAAGATATTTTCAGAACCTTATTAAGCCAATTTCCTTCAAAACAAAGAAAAAAGCTAAAATTTTCATTTGTCAAGATTGAAAATTTATTAACCAGGTATTTTTCAGGAGTTTTATTGCAAATAACAATTTTATTTATTCTATACTTTATCCTACTGCTAATATTAGGTGTTGAAAATTCTTTTGCCATTGCCTTTATTTGCGCTATTTTAAATATCATCCCTTATTTGGGTCCATTAATTAGTATTTTTTTAATGATAATATTATCAGCTACTAATAACATAGATACATTTATTTTCAATGACTTTTTAACTAATTCACTATGGTTGCTTTCAGGTTTTACCGCAATTCAAATGCTTGACAACTTTATACTTCAACCATATATATTTTCTTCATCAATTAAATCCCACCCACTTGAGGTATTTATTGTGATAATATTTTCTGGATTACTATTTGGTATTTTTGGTTTAATTATAGCTATTCCTGTGTATACAACCCTAAAAGTTATTTACACAAGCTTTTTTGATACAAAAAAAATATTGGTAAACTTATTTAAGTAAATTAATTATTTAGTTTAAAGTTAGATTGAATGTTTTATTAAATTCAAAATCTGAAGTTCCGCTTATTGCTATTTCAAACTCTCCAGATTCAATCGTTAATTTTCCGTTATTATAGAACTTTAAATTGTCAGAATTAATCTCAAAAGTAACTGTTTTACTTTCTCCTTTCTTTAAAAATATCTTTTTAAAACCTTTTAATTCTTTAACGGGTCTTGTTATGCTCCCAACCTTATCGTGTATATATAGTTGGGCAACTTCATGCCCATCATATTCACCAGTATTGGTAATAGTTGAACTCGCTAATAGAACTTCAGTTTCCGAAATATTTTCTTTAGACAATTCAATTTCTGAATATTTGAAAGTTGTGTAGCTCAGCCCGTGACCAAAAGGGTATAACGGGGTATTTGGTGAATCTATGTAATTTGACTTATAGTCTTCTGTTGGATTTTCTATTGAAATTGGTCTTCCCGTATTTTTTACATTGTAATATATAGGAACTTGTCCAAGGTTTCTTGGAAAGGTAATTGGTAGTTTTGCTGACGGATTATACTTTCCAAATAAAATATCTGCAACTCCCAAACCACCACTAGTTCCAGGGTACCAAATCTCTAAAATTGTGTCAACTAAAGAATCCTCAATCGTGAGATCTAGTGGACGACCATTCATTAATATTAGAATAATTTTTTTATCAGGGAATTCATCTCTTATAGCTTTAATTAAGTCTGTTTGAATTCCGGGTAGTTTTATATTTGTTCTACTTGCAGCTTCTCCACTCATATTATAATCTTCACCTAAAACCATAATCACTTTATCGGATTTTCCAACAACTTGAATAGCTTTGCTAAACCCACTACTATCGTTGCTATCAATATCACAACCTTTGGCAAATAGAATATTTTTGTCATCTAAATATTCTTTTATTCCTTGGAATATACTAATTGCTTTTCCTTTTCTGTCACCTGCTGCTGCCCAATTACCCAGAATATTTTTTTTATCTTTTACAAGTGGGCCTATCAGTGCAATTGTTTGTTTTTTGTCTAAAGGTAGAGCTTCATCGGAATTTTTAAGTAGCACAGAAGATTTAGAGGCAATTTTTCTAGCAGATTCTAAAAATTCTGGGCGATATATGATTTCTTTTTCTCTTTGTTCGTTACTATATCTATAGGGGTCATCAAATAGACCTAATTTGAATTTCGCAACAAGGATTCTTCTACAGGCTTCATTTACTAATTTTTCGTCAACTTTCCCCTCAGACACTAATTCTTTTAAAAAACGTCTGTAAGCACCACTCATCATATCCATATCAATAGCAGAATTAATAGCTAATTCTGTTGCATGTTTTTCATTTTTAGCATAACCATGGCTCACCAGTTCATTAATAGCAGTGTAATCCGTAACTACAAATCCATTAAATCCCCATTCATCTCTGAGTATATCCTTAAATATGTATTGATTTGCCGTTGCAGGCACACCATTAAGCTCATTAAAAGCGGTCATAAATGTTTCAACACCTGAATCGATTGCGGCTTTAAACGGGGGCATATATACATTTCTCAACTCATTATCCCCCATATTAACAGTATGATAATCTCTTCCTGCCTGAGCAGCACCATATCCAACAAAATGTTTTGCACAAGCTAAAATTGTATTAAGATGAGCGAGATTATCGCCCTGAAAACCTTTTACATAGGATTTAGTAATTTCACTGGTTAAATAAACATCTTCTCCAGATCCTTCAGAAATACGCCCCCAACGAGGATCTCTAGCAATATCAATCATTGGTGCAAATGTCCAGTGAACTCCTGAAGCCGAAGCTTCTTCTGCTGATATTCTAGCTACTTCCTCAACATCACTTAAATCCCAACTTGATGCTATGCCTAAGTTTATGGGAAAAATTGTTTTAAAACCATGAATGACATCGTAACCAAAAAGTAAAGGAATACCTAAACGAGTCTCCTCTACAGCGATTTTTTGCAATTCTTTAGTCCCTTTAGATGTATAAACATTGAGCATTGAACCTAGATTACCTTCTTTTAGCAATTTCATATTATCTGAGGTTACATATGGACCTGTTTTGTTCCAATCTCCACTGTACATAATTGTTTGTCCAATTTTTTCATTTAAGGTCATCAAACTCATTATAGAATCTACTTTTCGATAAATATCTGTTTCTGAATTATAAGTCTTATCAGCACATGAATAAAGACAATTAAAGAGTATTAACAAGACAACTAAAGTTATTGGAATTTTTCTCATTTTTTGATAGTCATTCAATTTCTAATTTTCTTCCCATCGGAGTTCATCAATATGATAAATATCTTGCGGATTACCATTATTTTGACCGGCATTAAAGAACAAAACAAGTGTGGTGTTTTCGTTATCAATTGAATCGCTAAAATCATAAGAAAATTCTTGCCATGTATTAATTGCGCTAAAATCTGACCATTTTTCAATAGCAGACCCCCCTTCTAGCTTCGCTAAGACCTGAATAGATGATGATGAGTAAAGCTTAAATTTCAGTTGATTGTGTGTATTTAAATTAATAATTGAACCATAATTTAATATGAAGGCATCATAGGGCTCTGTTCCATTATCAGTGTATTGACCAACATACTCACTTCTATTATCACAACTAATTAACGGATTTAATACACTTGGTACAGTAGTTTCGATACCATAATTCTGTTGACAATTCCAATCGCTAATTATATTATAATCCGGGTTGACATTTGAACAATTTTCAACGAAAGGCTCATCACACGGTGCTGGAAGAAATATCAAATCATCAATATAATACAAATCAGTTGGCGTTCCATTTGTTAAATTATGATTGAAGAAAATTTTTAGTTGTGTCTGATCATTTGCTGATAAACTGAAATCAAATACGTAGTTAATCCATTCGTTTACAAGTATTATGTTGCTACTTACTTCAATTGGTGATTCCCCACCATCAAGTCTTGCTAATAATGGTGAGCTTAAGGATGAATGAATTTTTATGTGTAGTTGAGGGTTTTCAGTAAGATTTATTGGCTCGTTAAAATTAATTGTTAATGCATCAGACCCGTCTGAACCATCATCAATATATTGTCCAACAAAAATGCTGTTATTAATTTCATTGGGATATGGATTATTTACAATTTGAATTTCGTTATTAGTAGTTAATAATTCATAATTCTGCTGACATTCAAAATCATTTAAAATATTGTTATTTTCAGTAAA
>CETT01058413.1_pt1 | contig 9311 bp, 11 predicted proteins | sample 356361 | NCBI WGS metagenome assembly CETT01 (sample SAMEA2622429, study PRJEB7988) | marine metagenome | isolation source: saline water (ENVO:00002010), including | reverse complement strand
ACTATAGTTCTAGGTTGTTCAAGAATGATTTTGAGATGTATGTTTTTAAAACACATCCAGAAATTGGCAAAATCAAATTTGATTTGATGGATTTAGGTGCAATATATGCCAGTTTGTCGGGTACGGGTTCGACTGTGTTTGGAATATTTTCTTCAAAAGAAGAAGCAAAACACGCACAGTCTGAGATATCCCACTTCCACGCGACAAAACTAATAAATCCATAAGCTTAATTTTTGGGGAGTCGTCTAATTGGCAGGACACCTGGTTTTGGTCCAGGCAGTCGGGGTTCGAGTCCCTGCTCCCCAACAAATATATGGGTAAATATGTAAAAAAAGTATTTAGCGGATCTTCAAACCCGTCTTTAGCAAAATCTATTGCGAATGAGATGGGTGCGCAGTTAGGTGATATACTCATTAGTCGTTTTAGCGATGGAGAGATTCTGGTAAAGTATGAAGAAAATCTAAGAGGTAATGATATTTATATAGTACAAAGTACAAACTCTCCTGCAGAAAATATTGTTGAATTAGCCTTAATGATCGATGCTGCAAAAAGAGCGAGTGCTGAAAGAATTAATGTTTTAATCCCCTATTTTGGTTATTCAAGACAAGATAGAAAAGTAATACCAAGGGTTCCAATTTCTGCTAAAGTCATGATGGATATTTTTACAAAAGCTGGCGCAGATAGAATTGTTACTATGGACTTACACTCTACGCAAATTCAAGGATTTCCAAAGATTCCTGTTGATAACATATATGGAAGTTTAGTTATGATGCCTGAGTTAAGTGAGCATTTTAAAGAAAAGTTAAAGTCTGACAACTGCACCCTGCTTTCTCCAGATATGGGCTCAAGTAAGTTAAGCCAATCTTATGCTAAAAGACTTGGCATGAGCTTTGCTTTAATTGATAAAAGAAGAAGTGCACATAACAAATCTGAAGTAGTTACCGTGGTTGGAGAATTAGAAGGTAAACACGTTTTAATTATAGATGATATGATTGATACCGCGGGAACAATTTATAATGCAGCTTGCGTAGCTAAAGAGAAAGGTGCAATATCTGTAGTTGTAGCCGCAACCCATGGAATTTTTTCTGGTGAATCAGTAAAAAAATTATCAAGCGAAGTTATAGATCAAGTTTTTATATCAGACACAATTGAAATACCAGATGAGAAACGTTTTGACAAATTAAAAATTATTTCATCCGCAAAAATCTTTGCGGAAACTATTAACAGGATTCATAAAGGTGAATCTGTAAGCAAACTATTTAGGAAAGTAACATGAGCAAATTTGAAAAATTAGAAGTAGATATTAGAAAAGAACAAGGGACATCAGCTGCAAGAAGAACTAGACTTGAAAGTAAAGTACCTGCAGTTGTTTATCATTCCGGACTTGAAGCAATCCCTTTATCAGTTGATAAAATTGGTTTGTATAAAGCATTAAAAACAGGACAGATGATTTTCGAAATTAATGTAGATAAAAAAGACCAATTTGTTCTAGTAAAAGAAATTCAATACCATCCAGTTACAGATGAAATTATTCATATTGATTTTCAAAAAGTAAAAGAGGACGAAAAAATCTCATTAGAAGTTGCTGTTAGAAGCGTAGGAGAATCACAAGGAGTAAAACTTGGTGGGATCTTGGTGCAAATGTTAAATAATGTAACCATAAATTGTAAACCTACTGAAATTCCCGAGTTTGTTGAAATTGATGTAACTGAAATGGAAATGAATACAAATCTTTTCGTGAAAGATATTACACTGCCAGAAGATGTAGAAATGATTACAGCTGATGATATTGCAGTTGTATCGGTCCAGGAACCAAAAGAAGAAAAAGAAGAAGTTGAAGATGTATCAGCAGCTGATGACTCAGTTGATGACACAGCCTCTGTATCTGAAGAGTCAGATGACAAAGGTGAAGAATCAAGCGATGATCAACAACAAGAAAGTAGTTCTGAAGATTCTAAAGATGGAGAAAGTTCATAATGATGATTTTCGTTGGATTGGGAAATAGTGATATTAAATATCATAATACAAAGCATAATATAGGTTTTTGGGTAATGGATTATTTTGCTGAAAAACATAATCTTGAATTTAAACCTGGCAAGGGAAACTTTTTTGTAGCAAAAAAAGAATCAAGCTTTATGCTTATTAAACCAACAACAGGGATGAACAATAGTGGTGCAATTATAAACGAAGTACTAAGCTTCTATAAAGCTAGTAAAGAGAATCTTGTAATAGTTTTTGATGATGTTGATCTACCGCTAGGTGAGATAAGAATCAGAGAAGATGGTGGAGATGGATGTCATAATGGTATGAAGTCAATTATCCAATATCTAAAGTCTAGTAAAATCAAAAGGTTAAAAGTAGGCATTGCTGCGTCAGACTATAAAAGACCATCTGAAAATTATGTTTTAAAACCATTTCAAAAAAAATATCAAACCCTCGCAAATGATGTAGTTATTTTTGCATCTGATGCAATGAAGTCATTATTAGAAAATGGCGAAGAATTCACAATGAATAAATTTAATAATCAAACTATAGGAGTAGCATAGTGGAAAGTCTATTTTACTTAATACCTCTGTCAGGAATATTGGCAGTTGGATTTGGATTTATGAGAAGCCAATGGATCGGTAATCAAAATCCTGGAAATGAAAAAATGCAAGAAATCGGTTTAGCAATTAGAGAAGGTGCAACAGCTTTTCTTGTTAGAGAATATAAAATTTTAACAATTTTTGTCTTAACAGTCGCAGTTCTACTGTACTTCGTTAATATGGAAACAAACACAACCGAAGTAGCTTTATCATTCGTTGTAGGAGCTATTTGTAGTGGTCTTGCCGGTGCACTTGGAATGAGAGTAGCAACTTTGGCAAATCACAGAACTACAGAAGCTGCTAGAAGTAGCTTAAGCAATGCATTAAATGTTGCATTTAGCGGTGGTGTAGTAATGGGAATGAACGTAGTCGGTCTGGGTATTTTAGGTCTTTCTCTATTATTTTATCTTTACGGTGGATTAAATGACATATCAAACTTTTCATTAGTAATGACAAAAGTTTCTGGTTTTGCTATGGGTGCCTCATCAATTGCTCTTTTTGCAAGAGTTGGTGGTGGAATTTATACTAAAGCAGCTGATGTTGGTGCAGATTTAGTTGGTAAAGTAGAAGCAGGAATCCCAGAAGATGACCCAAGAAACCCGGCAACAATTGCTGATAATGTTGGTGACAATGTTGGGGACGTTGCTGGAATGGGTGCAGACCTATTTGAGTCATACGTTGGTTCAATGATTGGAGCAATGGTTTTAGCTGCATCTGCAGGAGAAAAAACATTAGTATTTCTTCCTTTATTTTTAGCAGCGGCAGGTATTATAGTTTCTATTTTTGGTACCTTTTTCGTTAAAACAAAAGAAGGGGGTAATCCACAAACAGCATTAAATATTGGAGTCTTTGGTTCAGGAGCAGTTATGACTATTGTTAGTTATTTTTTAATTAAGGAAGTTGTTCCAAGCTCCGTAAGCCTAGCACAAGGCTACGAAGGTGTTATGTCGTTTGATTTATTTATGGCTACAGTGGTTGGTCTTGTATCTGGTATACTTATTGGTATTTTAACAGAATACTATACTTCAGATCATCAAAAACCTTCACAAGACGTTGCTGCTTCTAGTGAAACAGGTTCAGCTACGAACATCATTTCAGGTTTAGCAAATGGTATGTTTTCTACAGCTTTACCTGTATTGGTAATAGCTTTATCAATTCTAGGATCATATCATTTTGCACATTTGTATGGTATAGCTCTAGCTGCTCTTGGAATGCTTTCAACAATAGGTATACAACTAGCAGTTGATGCTTATGGCCCTATTGCTGACAATGCTGGTGGTATAGCTGAAATGGCTGAGCTACCTAAAGAGGTTCGTGAAAGAACTGATAAATTAGATGCAGTTGGTAATACAACAGCGGCTATTGGTAAGGGTTTTGCCATAGGTTCTGCTGCTTTAACCTCACTTGCTTTGTTTGCTGCTTTTAGAGAAACTGTTGGCGGACTTACACTTGATATAAGCAATCCGACTGTAATGGCTGGCTTACTTATAGGTTCTTCACTGCCATTTGTTTTTTCTGCATTAGCTATGCAAGCAGTCGGGGATGCAGCTTTTGAAATGATTGAAGAAGTTAGAAGACAATTTAGAGAAATTAAAGGTTTGCTAGATGGAAAAGCGAAAGCTGATTATGCTAAGTGTGTTGATATTGCAACCACAGCAGCTATAAATAAAATGGTACTACCAGGAGCTTTAGCTGTATTCACACCAATATTTTTTGGACTAGTTCTGGGCCAAAAAGAAATGCTCGGTGGAATATTAGCTGGAGTAACTGTCACTGGAGTACTTTTAGCCATATTTATGTCAAATGCAGGTGGTTCATGGGACAACGCTAAAAAATATATTGAGTCTGGTAACCATGGTGGTAAGGGAAGCAAAGCACACAAAGCAGCTGTCGTAGGTGATACTGTAGGAGATCCTTTTAAGGATACGGCCGGCCCTTCATTAAATATATTAATTAAACTGATATCAGTGGTATCGCTTGTAATTGCACCACTTATCTAATTGGAGAATTGTATGAATTATTATGAAGTATTATATATTTTAGATCCCAATTATAGCAAAGAACAAATTTCTGGAGCTATGGGAGAAATTTCAGGTTTTATTGAAAAGAAAAAACATAATATTGTCAACCATGATTTTTGGGGCAAAAAACAACTAGCTTATAATGTGAATAAGCATAAATATGGTAATTATGTTTTACTTAATGCAGAATTTGGTGACACAAGTTTTGTAAATGATTTTAAAGTATTTTTAAACCTCAATAAAGAGGTAATGAAATACATGATCATAAAGCTTGATGAAAAACCTTCTGTTGATACTTCTAAAGAAGAAAATTCGACAGAAAGTCAAACTCAGGAGGAAAGCTAACATGCTATCAGGAAGAAAGAAATCATGTTATTTTAAAAGAAATAACATTCATGAAATAGATTACAAAGATACTAAGCTTTTAAATAAGTTTATTAATGACCAGGGTAAAATAACACCAAGAAGAGTAACTGGCACAAGTAGCAAGATGCATAGAAAACTTGTTTTAGCCATTAAAAGAGCACGCAATATTGCATTATTACCATTTGCTGCTGTTGATAGGGATTAGACATGAAAATTATACTCACAAAAGATGTAAATAATTTAGGATCAATGGGAGATGTTGTAACCGTGAAATCTGGTTTCGCACGCAACTTCTTGTTCCCAAACAAAATGGCTGTACTTTTCTCTGAAAAACAACACAAAGCAGTTAAGGTTGCTAGCCAACTTGAAGAGCGTAAACTTGAAAGAAAAAAAGATGATTTAATTGTAGTCATCGATCAGATTAAGAAGTTAGAGCTTTCAATGAAAATGAAATCAGAGGATGGAGAAAAGCTTTTTGGATCTGTAACAAAACAAGATTTATCTGGTTTACTAAAAGAAAATGGCGTTGAGATAGATAAAAAATTTATTCATCTAGACAGCCCTATAAAAACTTTAGGTAGTCATGAAATTGAAGTTGTATTTACAAAGGATGTGTCAGGAAGCTTTTCAATTTTAATTGAAAAAGAAGACTAATTTTTAATAGTTTTTATAATAGTTTTTTGAGTTCTACATACTTCACAAAAAATATACATGTCTTTATAATCTGACTCATGCTCAGAGCAATTCTTTGAAGGGTTCTTGCTGCATCCGTAAACATATTTTAAAACGTCTTCAACTGTTTGTTCTATTGAATTTGAAGACTTTCTAAGCCAGTTTCGAAAGAAAGCTTTATAGTCTTTTTTTCTTTTATTATTAGCCTTAAGCCAATCGAGCATTTTCATCAATTCAAACTCAACATCAATCGAAGGAAATTTTTTAGCCCACATATCAATTTCTGCTTTTATATTTTCAATTTGTTTATCTTTAGATGGAAGCCCTCTTTTACTAACAGGATCAAGTTTTTCTACTCTCTTTTCCAAAGATTCTATTCTATTAAGCAAATTTTTTATGTCGATGTCTTTTGTCATTTAGTATTTCAAAACATTAATTAATTAGTTATTTTATCTAAAGTTTCAATAATTTATTAATTAAATAGCATTTAAAACTAAATTTTTTAACAATGATTGATAAAATAGATATTAAAATATTAGAAATATTGCAAAATGATGGCAGAGTCTCTGCAAGCGATTTGGCAAAGTCAGTAAATCTTTCAGTACCCGCAGCATCTGAAAGATTAAGGAAATTGTCAGAAAAAGAGCTCATTAATAGTAATGTAGCAGTACTTAACCATAAAAAAGCAGGTCTTGATTTAACTGCTTATGTTTTTATTGTAAGTGAACACTCGGACCATTATTCTAAATTTGTTGAAAAAGCAAATAGTTGTAAAGCTGTAATGGAATGTCATTCAATAACTGGTGGTGGATCACACATACTTAAGATTAGGGTAGAGAATTCACAGTCCCTTGAGGATTTATTGTATGAAATTCAAAATTGGCCTGGAGTTTCAAGAACCCAATCAAATGTAGTTTTATCAACATATAAAGAAAAAACTCAGATTGATTTAAATATTTTAAGTAAAAGCATCAAATAGACTTAAATTTTTATTCCATCTCAATTAAAATATAAATATATTTAACCTAATTTTTAACTTAATCGAGGAAAATTTAAAATGAAAATAAAGGCTGAATATATTTGGATAGATGGTTATCAACCCACTGCAAACCTGCGTTCAAAGACAAAGGTATTGAATAGTGCTGTGTCATCAGTAAATGAGCTTCCAACATGGGGATTTGATGGATCTAGTACACTTCAAGCAGAAGGTGGAGATAGTGATTGTAAATTAAAACCAGTATGGATGTGCCCTGATCCAATCAGGGGTGGAGAAAATATTCTTGTTATGTGTGAAGTTTGTAATCCTGACGGTTCACCTCACAAGTCAAATGCCAGAGCAGCACTTGTAGAAATTGAAAATAGATTTAAAGAACACAAGTCATGGTTTGGTATTGAACAGGAATATACACTTATGGATGGAAAACAGCCAGCTGGATGGCCCGAACAGGGATTCCCTGAAAGACCACAAGGACCATATTATTGCAGTGTTGGTTCTGAGGATGTCGCAGCAAGAAATATGGTAGAAGACCATCTTGATTTGTGTCTAGATGCAGGTTTTGAAATATCTGGCATAAACGCTGAAGTAATGCTTGGGCAATGGGAATATCAAGTAGGACCTTTACCAGCGCTTGAAGTATGTGATCAGTTATGGGTTGCCAGATGGTTATTAGAAAGAATTGGAGAAGATTATGGTCTAAGAGTTGACCTCCATCCAAAACCAATCAAAGGAGATTGGAACGGTTCAGGAGCGCATATTAACTACAGTACTGAGTCAATGAGAGCTGAAGGTGGAATAAAGGTTATTAATGAAGCCTGTGAAAAACTTGGTAAAGAAGTTGAAAAACACATCAAAGCATATGGAGCAGATAACGATCAACGCCTTACAGGTGACCATGAAACATGTAGCATCAATGAATTTAAATATGGAGTCAGTGACAGAGGAGCTTCAATAAGAATTCCAATGGATGTTGCCAATGAAGGTAAAGGTTATCTTGAAGATAGAAGACCAGCATCAAATGTTGATCCGTATAAGGCATGTGCAGCTTTAATTGAAACTACCTGTAGTTAATTTTTGGATTTTAGAAGTCATATTCTTAATCTAAGCATATGATTTCACAACAGTTGCTCGGTTGGTATTCCGTAAACAAAAGAATATTACCTTGGAGAAAAACCAAGGATCCATACAAAATATGGATTTCAGAAATAATGTTGCAACAAACACAAGTTGCAACTGTCATTCCATATTACCAAAAGTGGATGAAAAGCTTTCCAAGCATAGAAGTGCTTGCTAAAGCTGACTACAATTATGTCTTAAAACATTGGGAAGGATTAGGATACTACTCGCGGTGCAGAAATATTCATGCTACAGCAAAATCATTAAATGGGAAGCTTCCAGATACATTTAGCGAGCTTATCAAACTTCCAGGCATTGGAGAATACACGGCAAAAACTATATTGGCTATTGCTTTTAATAAACAAGAGGTGGGAGTTGACACAAATCTAGAGCGTGTTGGCTTTAGAATTCTTGGCCTAAAAAAGAAATCCAAGTTTAATAATAATAGAGTAAAAAAATTTCTTGAAAATATACAGGATAAATCTAAACCAGGTGACTTTAATCAAGCTTTGATGGATCTTGGTAGTAGTTTATGCCAGGCAAAAACTGTTGATTGTAAACCTTGTCCTATTATTAGTGATTGCAAGGCTACTACAAATAAAGATCCTTTAAAATATCCGGAGATAAAAAAAAATAAACCAATTCCAACAGTAAATATTGCTGTATGCATAATTATTCATAATAAAAAATTATTGCTTATGCAACGCCCTAAAGACAAAATGCTTGGTGGTCTTTGGGAATTCCCGGGAGGAAAGATAGAAAAAGGAGAATCAAGCGAAGCTGCAGTGGTTAGAGAAGTTTTTGAAGAAACAGGCTTAAGAATAAAAAGTCCAAAATGCCTTGGAGAGGTTAAACACCAGTATAGTCATTTCAAGGTTAAAATATCTCTATTTCAAAACGATGTAAAAGTAATAGATGCTTTAAAAATTAAAGAAAAGTATTTATGGACAACTATTGAAGGCTTAGATAATTTAGCTTTACCAAAAGCAAATTATAAAATGTTAGACATTTTCCAAAAAAACCAATAGATATGTATAAAATTTTTAGCATCATCATATCAATATTTATTATTCCAGTTTTCTTCTCACTTTTTGCGCTGCTTTTGATATTTATCATTTTGTTTAGCTATATCACCCATCCTCGAAATACATATCACATACTTGCCCCAATTAGCTGTAGAATGATTATGTTAAGTGGTTTACAATATTTTTCTGTAAAAGGTAAAGCACCCCCCAAAGAAAATGGACCTTATATATTTATGTTTAATCATGAATCAATGTTTGATGTTTTAATGTTGGCTGGAGGAATACCATATTATATAAATGCGATTGGATGGGAGGGTGTATTTAAAATTCCACTGTTTGGATTTTTTGCGAAGAGATATGGTGCATATGCCATAACGCATGATAGCACTGATAAAGCAAAACAAACTTTAAAGCTTGCAGAAAAAATTTTATTAGAAGATAAAGATTCAATGGTTCTTTCTCCAGAAGGTCAGCGAACAATTACAGGTAAATTAGGAGAATTTAAAAAAGGTGTATTCCATTTTGCTAA
>CETT01068487.1_pt1 | contig 9345 bp, 7 predicted proteins | sample 356361 | NCBI WGS metagenome assembly CETT01 (sample SAMEA2622429, study PRJEB7988) | marine metagenome | isolation source: saline water (ENVO:00002010), including | reverse complement strand
TACGATTTAGAGAATAAAAGAGTATTTATCACAGGTGGAGGATCAGGAATTGGTGCCTCGATTGTTGAACATTTTTGTGAACAAGGATCTGAAGTTTATTTTATAGATATTAATGAAGATGAGTCAAAAAAATTAATTGAGGATATCAAAAATAAAAATCATAGATTACCAACATATAATAAATGTGATCTTCTGAATATCAAAGAACTTCAAAAAACTATAGCCGATATTATTAGTGATAAGGGACCTATAGATATCTTAATTAATAACGCTGCTAATGATACTAGACATAATATTGATGAGGTAACTGAGGAATATTGGAATGAAAGAATGAATGTAAATTTAAGACATTTTTTCTTTAGCGTTCAATCAGTTAAAAAATCAATGATAGACAATGGTGGTGGAGCAATTATTAATATGGGATCAACATCTTGGATGGTAGGTCAAGGAGGTATGGCGGCTTATACTGCTGCAAAATCTGGAGTGGTTGGTTTGACTAGATCTTTCGCAAGAGATTTAGGCGAATTTAATATTAGAGTTAATTCAGTTGTACCTGGATGGGTAATGACACAAAGACAAATTGATCTGTGGTTGAATGATGAGTCCGAAAAGGAACTGATGAAGAGGCAGTGTTTAAAAGAAAAATTAATGCCAAAAGAACTTGCTCAAACAGTATTGTTTTTTTCATCAGAACAATCATCTGGATGTACTAATCAATCTTACATAGTTGATAAAGGCTGGTTGTAATAGGCTTAGTGAAAGTGCATCATAAAAAAAATTTCAGAAGTCAACAATGGTTTAATAACCCAAAAGATCCAGAAATGACTGCTCTATATTTAGAACGATATCTAAATTATGGATTAAAAAGAGAGGATCTTCAATCAGGTAAGCCTATTATTGGAATTGCACAATCAGGTAGTGATCTTTCTCCATGTAATAGACATTTTCAATCATTAAGCAAAACAATAAAAGATGGTATTAAAGAAGCTGGAGGAGTTCCAATGGAGTTTCCAACTCACCCAATTCAAGAAACTGGTAAAAGACCTACAGCAGCACTTGATAGAAATCTTTCATATCTATCTCTAGTTGAAGTTTTATATGGATATCCAATTGATGGAGTTATTTTAACTACCGGATGTGATAAAACTACACCAGCGGCACTCATGGCTGCTGCAACTGTGAATATTCCATCAATTGTATTGTCTGGTGGACCAATGTTGGACGGAAACTATAAAGGTAAAAAAGCTGGTTCAGGCACTATTATTTGGGAAGCAAGAAAACTTCATGCAAAAGGTGAAATTGATTATGATGAGTTTATGGATATGGCTGCAGCGTCTGCTCCTAGCATAGGTCATTGCAATACTATGGGGACAGCATCTTCAATGAATTCAATAGCAGAGGCTTTAGGTATGTCACTACCTGGGGGAGCAATCATTCCAGCTCCCTATAAAGAGCGTACTGAGATATCTTTTAAAACTGGAAAAAGAATTGTTGAAATGGTTTTTGAAAATTTAACACCATCAAAAATTATGACAAAAGAAGCATTCGAAAATGCAGTATATGTTGCAAGTGCAATTGGAGCATCAAGCAATTGTCCACCTCATTTAACTGCTATTGCAAGACACATGGGAGTTGATTTTAAATTAGAACAATGGGAAAAATTAGGTCATAATATACCGCTACTAGCAAATTGCCAACCTGCTGGTGAACATCTTATGGAAGGTTTCTTCAAAGCTGGAGGTATACCCGCTATAATGAAAGAACTAATTAAAGATAAAAAATTGAACACTAAAGCTTTAACAGTAACTGGAAAAACTGTTGAAGAAAACTTAAGCTTTGAATTTGAAGTTGATAGAGATGTGATCAAATCATATGAAAACCCATTATCACATAATGCTGGATTTATAGTTATGAAGAGTAATTTTTTTAGTTCAGCAGTTATGAAAACTTCAGTTATTAGTTCTGAATTTAGAGAAAGATATTTATCTAATAAAAATAATTTAAATGTTTTTGAGGTAAAAGCCGTCGTTTTTGAAGGACCTGAAGATTACCATTTGAGAATAAATGATGAAAACTTGGAAGTTGATGAAAATTCAATATTAATTATTAGGGGCTGTGGTCCTGTGGGATATCCTGGTTCGGCAGAAGTTGTGAATATGCAGCCACCAGACAGGCTTTTGAAAAAAGGAATTAATACATTACCAACGTTGGGAGATGGTAGACAAAGTGGAACATCTGAAAGTCCTTCAATATTAAATGTTTCACCAGAATCAGCAATTGGAGGAGATTTATTAATATTAAAAACTGGTGATATTATTAAAATAGATCTTAATAATAGTAGAATAGACTTATTAGTTTCAGATGAAGAAATTAAAAAAAGAAAAAAAAATACAAAATTACCAATATTAAAAAATCAAACACCATGGCAAGAGATTTCAAGAAAAATGGTTGGTCAATTAGAAACAGGCAGTTGTTTAGAAACAGAAACTATTTTTTTAGATATAACTAATACAAAAGGAATGCCAAGACATTCACATTAGAAAGGAAAAAATGAAGAATAGACTTGAAGGTAAAAAAATTTTAGTTACAGCTGCTGGTCAAGGTATTGGTAAGGCAACAGCAATTGCATTTCATAACGAAGGAGCTAACGTAGTTGCATCAGATATAAATGAAAAAACATTAAAAGAACTTAATAATGAATACCCAAATATTAAAATTCAAAAACTTGACTCAACTCAAAATAATGAAATTTTAGAATTTATTAAAACTTTTGATGAAATTGATGTACTTTTCAATGCAGTTGGTTTTGTTCATCATGGAAGTATTCTAGAATGTAAGGAAAAAGACTGGGATTTTTCTTTTGATGTAAATATTAAATCTATGTATTTTATGTGCAAAGCAGTTTTACCTTTAATGATTAAGCAAAATAGTGGAAGTATAATCAATGTTTCTTCTTGTGCTTCAAGTTTAAAGGGATTTCCAAACCGATTTGTCTATGGAACAACAAAAGGAGCTGTTATTGGTTTAACGAAATCTATTGCAGCAGATTATGTGAAACAAAATATTAGATGTAACTCTATAGCTCCAGGAACAGTATTTTCACCTTCATGGCAAGACAGAGTTAATCAAAGTCCAGATCCGGTACAAGCAAAAAAGGATTTTATAGCAAGACAACCGATGGGAAGATTAGGTACTGCTGAAGAAATTGCAGCTGTTGCAGTTTATTTAGCAAGTGACGACTCAACATTTACTACAGGAACTACAATCTCTGTTGATGGAGGAATTTCAATTTAACATTAATAAAGGAAACTTATGAAACTATTAAGAGTTGGACAAAAAGGACAAGAAAAACCGGCAATATTAGACGAAGATGGAAAGATTAGAGATATTAGTTCTCACATAAAAGACTTAAATCCAGATTTTTTAAATTTTAAAACTATATCTGATTTACAAAATATAGATTTTAAATCATTACCAGAACTTTCTTCAAGTGAAAGAGTAGGTTCATGTATCGTCAAACCAGGAAAGTTTGTTGCAATAGGTTTAAATTTTTCGGATCATGCAGCTGAGTCAAACTTACCAGTACCCTCTGAGCCAATAATGTTTATGAAAGCTACAAGTTCAATTAATGGGCCTAATGATCATATCGAAATATTACCTGAGTCTAAAAAATTAGATTGGGAAGTTGAATTAGGAATAATTATTGGCAAAGAAACAAAGCATATTGAGCAAAATCAATCTCAAGATCACATTTTGGGTTATTGTTTGGTAAATGATGTCAGTGAAAGAGAATGGCAAATTGAAAAAATGGGGCAATGGGTTAAAGGAAAATCTCATGATACTTTTGGACCAATTGGACCCTATTTAGTTACTAAGGAGGATATAAAAGACGTAAATAATCTCAATATGTCCTTAGATTTAAATGGAGAAAGAATGCAAACTGGTAACACAAATACAATGATCTTCAATGTTGATGTTATTGTAGCATACGTAAGTAAATTTATGTCATTACAAGCTGGTGATATAATTACAACGGGAACTCCGCCAGGTGTTGGTATGGGAAAAAAACCTCAATTATTTTTAAAAGCTGGTGACAAATTAAGACTATCCATAGATAATTTAGGTGAACAAAATTCTGAAATTGTAAAGTTATAAATTTTTTGATGAAAAAAATTTTAACATCTAAGCCAAAAGTACTTTGGAAAGCAAAATGCATACTCGGAGAAGGAACTCTCTGGGTTAAAGAACATAGCTCTATTTATTTTGTAGATATTAAAAAAAAATGCTTCTTTTCTTTAAATATTAAAAATAATAAAAAGAAAATATACAAAGTCGATAAAGAAATAGGTTTCTTAGCTCATATCAAAAATAATATTTTTATCTTAGGTCTTCAGGGAGAGTTAAGAATTCAAAATATTAAGACAAAAAAGATTATTAAAAGTATTTTTATTGAACATGATATCAAATTAAACAGAATTAACGATGGCAAAACTGATCCGAAAGGAAATTTATGGTTTGGTACTATGGATAATTTAGAAAGAAAAATTGAGAAGGGTTCACTTTACAAATTAGATAAGAATTTAAATTTGACCAAAGTTGATAAGAATTACAGAATTACAAATGGACCAGCTTTTATAGATGAATATAATTTTTATCACACAGATAGTTCAAAAAAGTTAATTTATAAAATTAAAATTAATAAAAAGAATAAAATTGTTAATAAAAAAATATTTAAGAAGTTTTTACCAATTGATGGGTCGCCAGATGGTATGACTTTAGATAGAAATAATAATCTTTGGGTAGCACATTTTCATGGTGGTTGTGTTTCTATACTCAACAAAAATGCAAAACTTATACATAAGATTAGTTTACCCGCAAAAAATATAACTAATTGTACTTTTGGAGGAGAAAATTGTAGTGAAGTTTTTATTACATCTGCCACAAAAGGTATGAGCAAAGTTGAATTGCAAAAATTTAAATATTCTGGCTCCTTATTTAGTATAAAGTCTAATATAAATGGAAGATTACAAAGAAAGTTTAACTTAAATTATGCAAAAAAGAGATCTTTACTATGAAAGAATACCTACAAAACTCTTAAGAGAGGATGTTAGATATTTAGGAAATATTCTTGGAAAAGTAATAAAAGAGCAAGAAGGTGAAAAATTTTATCATTTAGTTGAAAAAGTTAGAAAACTTTCAAAAGTTAATAAACTAAATTACAGTAATCATTCTCATGGAAAAATAATAAGAACAATAAGTAAACTTAAGCCAAATTATACTTTTAAGTTAACAAGGGCATTTTCTCATTTTATGAATTTTATAAATTTAGCTGAATCTATAGATGCATCAAGAAAATTAGATGAGTATGAAAATAGTAAAAAGAAAATTCATAATAAAAATATTTTTATTGAGGAAATATTTGAGGATCTTTTTAATAATAAAAGAATATCTGAAAATAAAATCTATAACCTTGCAAAAAATCTTAATATAGGAATTGTTCTAACTGCCCATCCGACAGAAGTAAAAAGAAGAACTTTAATTCAAAAATATCATAAAATTACTGAGATACTTGAAGAAAGAGAGTTGTTAAAAAAATATCCTTCAAAATTAAAGATGTTAGACAAAAAATTGTTTGATGAACTTACAATCATATGGAATACAGATGACTTAAAGAGATCAAAACCTTCACCTTTTGATGAAGCAAGATGGGGTTTAGCAATAATAGAAGATAGTTTATGGGAAACTATTCCAAAGGTGTATAGAAGATTAAATTCAATATTTGTTCAAAATATAAATAAAGGATTACCAAAAAATTTTAATCCTATAGAATTTGGATCTTGGATGGGTGGAGATAGAGATGGGAACCCAAATGTAACAGCTGAGGTTACCAAAAGGGTAATTTTATTATCAAGATGGGAAGCAGCAAAACTTTATGAAAAAAATCTTACTAAGATAATAAGATCTTATTCAATGGATAAATGTTCAAAAAAAATTTTAAGAAAAGTGGGTAAAACGCACGAACCTTATAGAGTTTATTTAAGACCTTTGAGAGATAAAATGAGATTAACCCATAGATCAATTGAACAACATTTGATCAAAAATAGACCATTGGATAAAAAAAAATTACTTATTTCAAGAGAGGAAATCCTTAAACCTTTAAGAGTAGTGAGAGAGTCTTTAGAACAAAATCATAATGAAAGTTTAGCAAGTGGAGAACTCCTTGACTTAATGAGAAGAGCAAAATGTTTTGGGATTAACTTGGCTAGATTAGATATCAGGCAAGAGTCTTCTAGACATTCTCAGCTTATCGCTGAACTTTTAAATAAAAAATTTAAAAAAAATTATCTTAAATTTAATGAAGAAGAAAAAATAGATTTTTTAAAATCAGCAATCAAGTCAAAAAAGAATATGATTAATAACTTTGTATTTCGTAATAAAGAGAATAAAGAGGTTTGGTCCACCTTTAAAATATTATCTCAAGAACCATCAGAATGTTTAGGGGCATATGTAATTTCTATGACAACATCAGTTTCTGACATTTTATCTATTTCATTTTTGCAAAAAGAGGCAAAAATTAAAAAAAAATTAAGAGTTGTTCCACTTTTTGAGACTTTAGATGACCTCATAAACGCAAAATCAATTATGAAAAATTTATTTTCTCAAAATTGGTATCGAAAATTAATAAAGAATAAACAAGAGGTGATGATTGGGTATTCAGACTCAAGTAAAGATGCTGGAAAAATTTGTGCTAGTTGGCATCAATATAAAGCGCAAGAAGAGATAGTAAATTTAGCTAAAAAATATAAGATTGACGTAACCTTTTTCCATGGCAGAGGTGGTTCAGCTGGTAGAGGAGGAGGGCCAATACAAGCAACTTTAAGATCTCAACCACCAAATTCAGTTAATGGAAAAATAAGAATTACAGATCAAGGTGAAGTAATTCAACAAAAATATGGCTATGAACCGTTAGCAAAATATAATTTGTGTAGTTATATTGGTGCTGTCACTGAAGCAACTCTTAATCCACCACCAAAACCTAAAGATAACTGGAGAACTTTAATAGAAAAAATGTCTGATATCTCTAAAAGCTCTTATAGAAAAAATATTAACCAAAGTACTGAATTTATAAAATATTTTAAAACAGTTACACCTCATAGAGCACTTGGAAAATTGTCTATAGGTTCAAGACCATCCAAAAGAAAAAATGTCGATACCATTAAAAGTTTAAGAGCCATACCGTGGGTTTTTGCATGGACTCAAATTAGACTTATGCTACCAGCTTGGCTAGGTAGCGCTGAAGCCTTGAGATATTCTTATATAAAGAAATTTAGAAATACTTTATATGATATGGAAAAAAATTGGCCTTTCTTTAATTCAATGCTCGATATGTTGGATATGGTCATTTCTAAGGTAGATCCAGATATTTCAAAAATTTATGAGGAATATTTGGCTGATGATGAGTTAAAGAGGGTTGGAAAAAAACTTAGGTTTCAATTTAATGTTATAAAAAAACTTAATAAAAAAATTACTCCAAAAGAAATCATTAGACAAAGAAAACAATTTAGGACATCAGTAGTTGTTAGAAATATTTATTCTGAGGTTTTAAATATTATTCAACCAATTGTAATTAGCAAACTCAAAAAAAGTAAATCAATTAAAGATAAAAAATTTTTTAATGACTCATTGATGACTTCAATTGCAGGTATCTCTGCTGCTATGAAAAATACTGGATAAATGTTTGAATATTTAATTGCTTTTGGTGCGGGTCTCATAAGTTTTTTATCACCATGTGTTTTGCCTTTAATTCCTGGATATATTTCTTATGTGTCAGGTCAGTCATTACAAGAAATTTTAAATTCAAAAAAAATTAATTTTTTTCCATTAATTTTATTTTGCTTAGGTTTTTCAACTGTCTTTATAATCTTAGGCGCATCAGCATCCTTCTTAGGTCAAGCCTTTTTACAAAACTCCGAAATCTTAAGAATTGTTGCTGGTATAGTTATAATTATTTTTTCACTTCAATTAATTGGTTTAATAAATATTTCATATTTAAATTTTGAAAAAAGATTTGAAGCAAGAGAGTCACGAAATATATTATTCCCTTACGTAATCGGTCTAGCCTTTGGGTTTGGATGGACGCCTTGTATTGGACCAATTTTAGGGTCAATTTTAGCACTGGCATCTATCGAAGAAACATTATCCAGAGCAATAATGTTATTAAGTTTTTACTCTTTGGGCTTAGCTATACCCTTTGTTGTTTCAGGTTACTTAATTCAAAGGTTCTTATTATTTTCAAAGAATTTTAAAAAGAACATAAATACAATCTCTAAAATAGGTGGAATTATTCTTTTAGTAACAGGGATTTTAATCTTGACCAACCAATTACAAGCAATCGGTTTTTACATAATTAAAATTTTTCCTTTTATGCAAAATTTCGGTTAAAAAGTATTAATGAAAATTTATCAAATAGATTCAAGTGCTAGAAAAAAAGGATCAACTTCAAGAGCATTAGCAAAAAAAATTCTAGATAAAATAAAAAAACCTGATGATGAGGTTATTTATAGGGATTTAGATGATGAGATGCTTTTTGTGAGCGGTTTGACCGAGTCTGGTATGAAAATTGATGAAAAAGACCAGACTGATGAACATAAAAAAATGTTCAGATTGTCAGATACACTTGTCAAAGAATTAAAAGAAAGTGATATTATTATAATTTCAGCTCCAATTTATAATTATGGTCCACCCGCAACTCTTAAAGCTTGGTGTGATTTAGCTGCTAGAATTGGAGAGACATTTAGATTTAAACCGGATGGAAGAAGAGAAGGTTTGTTAAAAAACAAACATGCATATTTGGTAATTACATCAGGAGGCACAAAATTAAATTCAAAAGAAGACTTTTTAACCCCATGGTTAAAATATATATTAAATTTTTTTGGTATAGAGAAGGTTGATGTAGTCAGTGCTGATCAAATGGCATTAGATTATGAAAAATCAATCAAAGATGCAGATGCTCAAATAGAAAATTTATTTAAGAATTAATATTGAGTTTTAAGACCTACATCTTAACTAAATTAAAATTTTCAGTCATTGTTTTGACATATTTTTCTTGCTAAAATTGTTTATGAAAAAAATAATATTTTTTACTTTGTTAGGCTTATTATTTTTTACAAATTCTAACGCAGCTTGTGATGATCCTCTCACCGATAGTGTAGATTACTCTAATTGTAGATTTTCAGATGCACAAGATTTACAAGGAAGCTATCTGCCAAATTCAAATCTTTCATTTGCAAGTTTTATACAAGTAAATTTTGATAAAAGTATTATGATGAATTCAAACTTATCATT
>CETT01118418.1_pt1 | contig 9385 bp, 8 predicted proteins | sample 356361 | NCBI WGS metagenome assembly CETT01 (sample SAMEA2622429, study PRJEB7988) | marine metagenome | isolation source: saline water (ENVO:00002010), including | reverse complement strand
TTTTTTTAAGGTTCTTTAACAACCTCTCCTCCTTTCATAACAAAATCAATAGTCTCCAGTTTTTTGATATCCTCAAGAGGATTACCAGAGACTCCTATAATATCTGCGTATTTCCCTGCAGAAATACTGCCAACATTGTCACTTTCACCTAATAATTGAGCTGCGCTCATAGTCGCACTCAAAATCGAATCCTTTTCTGACATTCCACCTTGAACCATTAGACTAAATTCCTTCGCATTTTCTCCATGTGGAGATACTCCACTGTCTGTTCCGAAGGCTATTCTTACTCCTGCCTGTAATGCCATCGAAAATGTCGATTGAAGTTTAGGGCCTATCTCAAGTGCTTTCTTTTCTACGAAAGGTGGGTAGTAGTCTTTTATTAGAGCTTTATCTGCAACCCATTTTCCTGCAAGAAGTGTAGGTACATAGAAAGTACCCTTTTCTCTCATCATTTCTGCGCCTTCTTTATCCATAAGCGTGCCATGTTCTATAGAATCAACGCCTGCAATAGTTGCTCTTTTTATACCCTCGGATCCATGAGCATGAGCGGCAACCTTAAATCCATAATCCTTTGCAGCTTCAACTATGGCACTTATTTCTTTAATCGTCATTTGTGGATTCTGACCATCTTTTGCATTACTTAAGACTCCACCAGTTGCAGTAATCTTTATCAAATCAGCATTTTCTTTGTACCTTGACCTTACAGCCTTAAAGGCATCAGTTTCACTGTTGATAACCCCATCTTTAGGCCCAAGATCTCTAGTCAATTGTTGATTTAGAGAATTAGTAGAATCTCCATGCCCGCCCGTTGAGGAAATAGTCTGTCCAGAAGAAAATATTCTTGGCCCTATAACGATTCCATTATTGATAGCATTTCTTAAAGAAATTGTAATTGAATTGGAATCTCCAAGATTCCTTACAGTTGTAAATCCAGCATTCAATGTATTTTCTGCATTTTTGGTTGCCCTTATAGCGTAATCTGCAGGATTAAGCGTAACTCTCTCTAGATAAGCCTTATTGGAACTGAGGTTAGTAAGATGAACATGCATATCTATCAAACCTGGAAGGACAAAGTAACCTGTAAGGTCTAAGTAGGTATCATCTATTTCCGGATTAACGTAACCTTCGATTACATCGGTTATCTTGTCATCCTCAATAAAAATGGTCATTTCAGGTTCTATGCTGCCATTATTTGCATTAAAAAGATTTCCAGCATGTATTACCGTTTTCGAGTACAAAGAAACACATAAAAGTGAAAATAGTACAGATAAAAGAACCTTAAACATGGTCGTAGTTTGAATCTAGTTAAGCACTAAGGCAAGTATTAATAACATTAAGTTATAATGAAGAAATGAAAGCAGAAAAACTTTTATCTATCTCTCCATTAGATGGAAGATATAGTGAATCAGTAGTTGATTTAAGGGATGTCACTAGTGAGTTCGGACTAATAAAGTTCAGAGTCATGGTTGAAATAAAATGGTTTATACATCTTTCAAAACTCTCAAATGTTAAAGAATTACCAAAGTTAACTATTAAAGAGATTGTCTATCTAAATGATTTAATTGATAATTTTTCTATAAAAGACGCTCAAAAAGTCAAAAATATAGAAAGAAGAACGAATCATGATGTGAAAGCAGTGGAATACTTTTTACGTGATGAGTTCAAAAAATTCGGTAAATTAGGTAAATATTCAGAATTTATTCATTTTGCTTGTACTTCTGAAGATATAAATAATCTTTCTTACGCCCTAATGATTAGCCAGGCATCTAAAATAACTAAGTCCTCGATAAGTTTGATAGAAAAAAAGATAAAGGTGTTGTCTAAAAGGTATGCTTCTTATTCAATGCTATCAAGAACTCACGGCCAGAATGCCTCCCCCACTACAATGGGAAAAGAGTTCGCAAATTTTCTTCATAGGATTAACAAACTATCAACAGAAATAAACCGTATTAAAATGACTGGTAAGATGAATGGAGCTGTTGGTAACTATAATGCACACCACATAGCTTATCCTAATATCAACTGGGAAAAAGTATCTAAAGAATTTGTTAAAAGCCTTGGCCTTAACTTTAGTAGTCATACAACTCAAATCGAACCGAAAGATGATATTGCCCTACTTCTAAGCAACTACGTGAAGCTTAACAATGTTTTGATAGATTTGAGTAGAGATATTTGGGGATATATATCTATTGGTTATTTCAAACAAAAACTTAAAGAAGGCGAAGTTGGCTCTTCAACAATGCCGCATAAAGTAAATCCTATAGATTTTGAAAATGCCGAAGGGAATTTTGGAATGGCAAATGCAAATCTAAATCATATAAGTAATACAGTGACAATTTCAAGATGGCAAAGGGATCTAACTGATTCAACAATTATGAGAAATATAGGTTCTTGTTTTGGATATCTCAACTTAGCACTGACGTCCCTATCAAGAGGACTTAATAAGCTAGATATTAACAAGATTAGATTGGAAGAAGATTTAAATAATTCTTGGGAAGTTTTGACAGAGGCCATCCAGACGATAATAAGAAAAAATAACATACCTAATGGTTATGAGCTTATGAAGGACCTATCAAGAGGCAAGATAATTCAAAAAGAAGATGTAATTAAATTAATCAATGATTTAAATATCCCTGCAGAAGATAAAAAACGTTTGTTGGATCTCTCACCTCATTCCTATATCGGTTACGCTCAAACACTCTCAAAAACCTAAAAGTTGGTTGATTTATAGGCATATCTCGTTAAACTTACGCCTCTTTTAGAACTGAGACTCTTTAATTCAAATAGCCCAAGTTTTAAATTAAAAATTATTTAGTTCAATCAATATATAGGAAGAAATATGGCCTCTTATAAAGACTTAATTAAAGAGCTTACTGACCTGAAAAATAAAGGCAGTAGTTCAAATATAAATATTCAGCCCGAAAGCGCTGCAAGGATGAAACTACAAAATCAATTCCAATCAGGACTTGATATTGCAAGATACACAGCTGCAATAATGAGAAAAGATATGGATGATTATGATGCAAATCCAGAATCTTACACACAATCTCTAGGTTGCTGGCACGGCTTCATCGGTCAGCAAAAATTAATTTCCATTAAAAAGCACTTTGGAAATACCGACAAAAAATATTTATATTTATCAGGTTGGATGGTTGCAGCTCTAAGATCAGAATTCGGCCCTCTTCCTGATCAATCTATGCACGAAAAAACTACAGTTGCTTCACTGATCAATGAACTTTATACCTTCCTAAAACAAGCTGATGCTCGAGAACTAGCAGATCTTTTCAGACAGTTGGATGCTGCGGAAGGAAGTGCAAAAGAGGAAGTTCAGAATAAAATTGATAATTTTCAGACACACATAGTTCCGATAATTGCAGATATTGATGCAGGGTTTGGAAATGAAGAAGCTACTTACCTTATGGCAAAACAAATGATTGAAGCAGGAGCATGTTGTATTCAGATAGAAAATCAGGTTTCTGATGAAAAACAGTGTGGCCATCAAGATGGTAAGGTAACTGTTCCACACTCTGATTTTCTAGCTAAAATAAATGCTGTTCGTTATGCCTTCCTTGAACTTGGTGTTGATGATGGTGTTATCGTTGCCAGAACTGACTCCTTAGGTGCAGGGCTGACAAAGCAAATAGCAATTACACAAGAAGTTGGTGATCTTGGAGATCAATACAATTCATTCTTAGATCTTGAAGAAGTTTCCGGTGAAGAGATGAATCACGGAGATGTCTTAATTAACCATCACGGTAAACTCGTTCGTCCAAAAAGATTGCCAAGCAACCTTTATAGATTCAAAGAAGGAACTGGCGAGGCAAGATGCATACTAGATTCTATAACTAGCCTTCAAAATGGAGCCGATCTTATTTGGATTGAAACCGAAAAACCTCATATCGGTCAGATCGGAGGTATGATGGATGAAATTAGAAAAGTTATACCTAATGCAAAATTAGTTTATAACAACAGCCCTTCATTTAACTGGACATTAAACTTCAGACAACAAGTTTTTGATGCGATGGAAAGTGAAGGAAAGGACGTATCAAATTATGAACGCGATGATCTAATGGATATTAAGTATGATGATACTGATCTAGCTGTCCAAGCAGATGAAAAAATCAGAACTTTTCAAGCTGATGCTGCAAAGCAAGCTGGTATTTTCCATCACTTAATAACCCTACCTACCTATCATACAGCTGCATTATCTACTGACAATCTTGCTAAAGAATACTTTGGTGAAAAGGGAATGTTGGGCTACGTAGAAGGAGTTCAAAGAAAAGAGATTCGAGAAGGTATTGCATGTGTCAAACATCAAAATATGGCTGGATCCGATATGGGAGATGATCATAAAGAATACTTTGCCGGCGACGCAGCGCTGAAAGCTGCTGGTGAAGATAATACAATGAATCAGTTCTAGTAAAACTAATAGAAGAAAAAGGGAGCTTTAGCTCCCTTTTTTATTTCTCTAAGCAGTCAGAGGGATTTCCTCCGCATAGCTCACATTCTCTACCTGGTTCTAGATTAGCAAGGCCTCCACAAGAACCAGTGATTGGCTTCTTTCCAAAAAACAATCCAACACCCATCAAAGAAATGATGGTTAAAAGTGTAAAGAAGGTTAATAGTGTTTCTATCATTTTTATATTTTACCCTTTTGAAGCTCCTGAGAAAATAATAATTTAGGTTTCTTATCTCCTTCGATAATAAATAAAGCTTTAATTTTATTAATGTCAGCAAATATCATAGCCTCATCTAAAGGCATGACATTTAAAGCTGTTGCAAGTGCATCAGCCTTCATTGCATTATCAGAAATAACAGAGACAGATTTTTTACCTATTAAATTTGGTAAGCCCGATTTAGGATTAATAGTGTGACTAAATTGCTGGTCATCAAAAATTCTTAAATTCCTATAATCACCAGAGGTTGCCATAGCAAATGTCTCATAATCATTGGAAAGGAATGTGTGTATAACCTTACTATTATTATTAGGATTAATCACACCTACTTTCCAGGGCTTAGATCCTTTTTTGAATTTAGAAGTCCTCACTTCTCCACCTAATTCAATAAAAACATTCTTTATATTCTTTTCAGCTGTTAAGAAATCGTAAACTTTATCTATCGCATGCCCTTTAGCTATAGATGAAAAATCAAGAGCAATGTCTTTAGTTTTTTTTATAGATTTATTATCAATATCAATAAAAACTGCATCACACTCAATTTGTTTTGTTAAATATTCAAGTTGCTCAGACTTTGGTCTAAGACTAGCCTGATCAGGACCAAATCCCCACCTGTTAACTAACTTACCAATGGTGACATCGTAGACCCCACTAGTTCGGGAGCAAAGATTTTGAGCATAAGCAAGCAAATTTATGAAATCTTCATTCACTTTATTCCAAGTATTTATTTTTGATTTATTGAATTTAGAAATTAAAGAATCTTCTAAATAAGTAGACATATCAGAATTCACTGAATTTAAAATCAAAGATACTGAGTTCTCAAGACTATCTGTACTTTCGCCATAGAAACTAATTGTAAAAGTAGTTCCCATTATTTTGCCCTGAATCTTTGATATCTCTTCAGAACTATTATTGAATTGAAAGCTGAGAAAAAGTACACCAAGCGCGATGACTATTACAGAAAGTGCTGTATTTTTTGGTATCAAGTATTAACTTCCAAAATCATCAAATTTGATTGCTTCCGGCTCTACACCCAGACTATCCAGCATATCAAAACACGCACTCATCATCATTGGAGGACCGCACATATAATACTCACAATCTTCTGGTGCAGGATGATCTTTTAGATACTCATCATGAATGACTTGATGAATAAAACCAGTATAACCATCCCAATTATCTTCAGGTAAAGGATCAGACAAAGCTACATGCCATTCGAAATTCTCATTTTCTTGAGCCAGTTTGTCATATTCCTCAGTGTAGAACATCTCCTTGAGACTTCTTGCCCCATAGAAAAAGGTTATTTTTCTTTTAGTATCCAACCTAAGTAATTGGTCGAATATATGAGATCTCATTGGAGCCATCCCAGCACCTCCTCCTATGAATATCATTTCGGCATTAGTATCCTCTGCAAAGAACTCACCAAAAGGTCCGAATATAGTAAGCTTATCACCTTGCTTTAAATTAAATATATAAGATGACATTTCACCTGCCGGGAAATCTGTTCCTGGAGGTGGGGATGCAATCCTGATATTAAATTTCATGATGCCTTTTTCATTAGGATAGTTTGCCATTGAATAAGCCCTAATTACGGGTTCAAGAGTTTTAGAAGTGTTTTCCCAAATGCCGAATCTATCCCAGTCTTCGTGATATTCCTCTTCTATATCAAAAGTTTTATAGTCTAGTTCGTACGGAGGTATCTCCATTTGTACATATCCACCCGCTTTGAACGCCACTTCCTCGCCTTCAGGAAGTTTTAAAACTAATTCTTTTATAAAAGTTGCAACATTTTCATTTGAAACAACCTCACATTCCCATTTTCTTGCACCAAAGACTTCATCTGGTACAACTATCTCCATATTATCTTTAACAGGAACCTGACACGACAATCTCCATCCTTCTTTTTTTTCTTTATTAGTGAAATGAGACTCCTCAGTAGGGAGAATAGAACCCCCTCCGCTAATTACTTTACATTTGCATTGTGCACATGTTCCACCTCCACCACATGCAGACGATAGGAATAGATTTTGAGATGCAAGAGTTTGTAGTAATTTTCCGCCCGCCTCTACTTCTATAGCCTTAGCAGCGTCATTCATGGAGATACTGACATTACCTGATGACACTAAGAGCCTTCTGGCTCCCAGTATTACGAAAACCATAAGGTTTACGGCAATTGTGAATACTAAAACTCCTAATACTATTTCATTCTCTAGAAAACTCATTTTTATAAAGAAATTCCTCCAAAAGATAAAAAACCAAAACACATCAAACCGACGGTAATAAATGTTATGCCTAGACCCTGAAGTCCTTCAGGAATATCAGCATATTTTAACCTCTCTGTTATTCCTGCTAAAGCAACAATTGCCAGAGCCCAACCTGTTCCAGCACCTAAACCAAAGACAATGCTTTCAGTAAAAGCCAGATTCCTTTCTATAGAAAATAAAACTCCACCGAGAATTGCACAATTTACTGTGATGAGTGGCAAGAATACTCCCAAAGCATTGTAGAGTGCTGGTATGTACCTATCCAAGAACATTTCAAGAATTTGGACCAAGGCAGCGATAATACCGATGTAACAAATAAGTCCTACGAAGTGTAAGTCTGAACCGGGAAATAAAGCATCTTCTTTCAATAAAAAGTTAAATATTAGATTATTTATTGGAACTGCTAGACCAAGAACGACTATCACGGCAATACCTAATCCTATTGCAGGTTGAATTCTTTTGGATATAGCCAAGAAAGTGCACATACCTAAAAAGAAATTGATAGCAATATTGTCTATGAAAACTGCTTTGATAAATAAACTAAGATAGGCTTCAACCATTAAACTGTCCTTTTTTCAGCCTCTAAGCTATTTTTTGAGATTTTAAATTCTGGCTCCTCAATTTGCTCGGTTTTCCATTGCCTCAGCGCCCAAATTGTAAAACCAATAATAAAGAATGAGCTTGCTGGAGTAAGAAAGAAGTTATTTGCCATATACCATCCGCCATTTGTTGTTAGAGGCATTATTTCTATTCCGTAGAAAGTTCCAGCACCAATAAATTCTCTAATAATTGCAATTACTATTAGTATCGCGCTATAGCCTAGCCCATTACCAAATCCGTCAATTGCACTCATTAGTGGTCCATTTTTCATGGCGAAGGCTTCAGCTCTTCCCATAACGATACAATTAGTAACAATTAAGCCAACAAAAACAGATAAGGTTTTGCTACTCTCATAGTCGAATGCTTGGAGTACTTCGTCAACCAACATAACAAGTGTTGCTATTATTGAGATTTGAACAATGATCCTGATATTTGTGGGTATATGGTTTCTTATTAGCGAAACAAATAAATTAGAGAGTGTTACAACTGTAGTAAGCGCAACACACATGATCAGCGTAATGTAAAGGGTTCCTGTTACCGCAAGAGCTGAGCATATTCCTAGAATCTGCAAAGCAATTGGATTGTCATTAAAGATGGGATTTAAGAGAACTTCTTTTACCTTAGACATCTTTAGTAACCTTCTCTTTAAATTGACTTATAAAGGGACCATAGCCCATATCTCCGAGCCAGAATGAGAGTAAATTTGTAACTCCATTGCTTGTGATTGTAGCGCCCGAAAGACCATCTACCTGATACTTTGATTCATCACTAGCTTTATCAACAGAGCCTTTAATAACAGATATCAAGACTTCACCCGATTCTGAATATACCTCTTTTCCCTTCCAAATAGCTTTCCATTTTGGATTATCTATTTCGCCACCAAGACCTGGTGTTTCTTTGTGATCAAAGAATTCAAGCCCAATGATAGTTTTGAAATCTGGTTTTAGAGCAAGATATCCCTTCATAGTACCCCATAACCCATAACCTCTAACAGGAAGAATTACTGCATTAAGCTGATCGAGATCGTAGTGAAGGTAAATAGTTTGAAAATTCTCTCTTCTTTTTAATAGTGCTATATCTAGATCAGAAGATAATTCAATTGAAGTAGACGGGTCTCTAGAGAATGAACCTTCATCATACTCTTCCAATTCGATGTTTGTATCAAATGAACCTGTATCAAGATTAACTATTCTTGCATCGATAGATTCGAACAATTGTGATATCTCAGTATCTTCATCGAGAAGTCCTGCTGCAGAAAGGATCTTGCTTTGTTTGTCTAAGGTTTTATTTTCTTCCTGCAGACCTCTCAATTCGACTGCTGAAAATGAAATAAGTGCCGAGCAAACTAGACATAGAGCGATTGCCACTATCAGGGTTTTTTTAATTGTATCGTTGTTATTCATTAAGCAGCCCTTTTAACCCTTTGTTTTATATTTCTTTCTTGTACAAAATGATCTATCAGTGGAGCAAATAAATTGGCAAATAGAATAGCTAGCATCATACCTTCAGGGTAAGCAGGATTAACCACTCTTATCAAAACAACCATAATTCCTATGAGAATACCGTAGTACCATCTTCCCAAGTTTGTGTGCGATCCTGAAACTGGCTCAACAGCCATAAAAGTAAGTCCGAAAGCAAATCCTCCTATGACTATATGCCAATGGAAAGGTAGCGAGAACATAGGATTTGAATCAGAGCCAATTAAGTTAAATAGCTCAGAAGTTAGAAATGTCCCCAATAAGACTCCAGCAATTATCCTCCAAGATGCAACCCGAGTGTAAAGCAGTATTGCTAAACCCATAAGAATGAATAAGGTTGAAGTTTCTCCGATAGAGCCAGGTATGG
>CETT01006886.1_pt1 | contig 9566 bp, 8 predicted proteins | sample 356361 | NCBI WGS metagenome assembly CETT01 (sample SAMEA2622429, study PRJEB7988) | marine metagenome | isolation source: saline water (ENVO:00002010), including | reverse complement strand
TACGAGACGAAAAATATAATAATTGCATCTGGATCAGAACCTTCCTCGCTTCCAGGTGTTGAAATCGATGAAAAGATAATTGTAAGTTCAACCGGTGCATTAGAACTTAAAAAAATTCCGAAAAGAATGGTTATTATTGGAGCTGGTGTGATTGGATTAGAACTAGGTTCGGTTTACTCACGACTTGGATCCGAGGTGACTGTTTTAGAGTACATGGACTATATAACGCCAGGTCTTGACTCAGAGCTTCAAAAGACATTCCAGCGCATACTTAAAAGGCAAGGGATAAAATTTATAATGGGCGCTGCAGTTCAATCCGTGGCTGGCAACAAAAATAATGCAAATGTTTTATATCATAAAAACTCAGATGGAAGTGAGCATTCTATAGCTGCTGATATAGTTTTAGTCGCAACGGGTAGGAAACCTTTTATAGATGGCATGGGAATTAAAGAATTAGGCATTAAAGTGTCAGAACAAGGGCACATTGAAACAGATAATAAATGGAAAACGAGCGTAAATGGAATTTATGCGATAGGGGATGCAATTCAGGGACCAATGTTAGCGCACAAAGCTGAAGATGAAGGTATCGCTACCGCAGAAATTATCGCAGGAAAACACGGACATGTTAATTATGCCCTAGTTCCAGGAGTAATTTATACGTCTCCCGAAGTTGCAACGGTAGGTAAAACTGAGGATGAGCTAAAGTCATCTGAACAGGACTATAAGGTAGGTAAATTCATGTTCTTGGGCAACGGCCGAGCTAAAGCTAACTTTGCAGCAGACGGTTTTGTTAAAATTTTAGCTGATACTAAGACTGACCGCATTTTAGGTGCCCATATCATTGGACCTGCCGCCGGTGATCTTATACATGAATTATGTATGGCTATGGAGTTTGGTGCAGCAGCGCAAGACGTAGCTTTAACATGTCACGCACATCCTACCTACTCAGAAGCAATTCGGGAAGCCGCATTAGCCTGCGGAGACGGCTCCATTCACGCCTGAAATGGTAAATACCACAAAAATTACAGTGCTCAGCTTATAATAAATGGATCTAGGTCGCCTCTGGCGTCATCTTTCCACCGCTCTTGCCTTTGATACGCGACTTTGTTTTTGGAACTGCCATAACAGAAGCTTTCTCGGAACTATCAGATTTAGCGGCATCACCCTCGGGATCGTCATCTCCTTGAGGTGGTTCACCTCTGATAACTCTCTTTATCTCATCACCTGTTAAAGTTTCGTACTCTAGTAAACCTTGAGCAAGTCTCTCCCATTCAGTTTTCTTCTTACTGAGAATTTTGTACGCTCTGTCATATGCTTCTTGAATAAACCTTTTAACTTCAACCTCGATAAGCTCTTTAGTATTAGCCGACACAGAGAGACCAGCTGTATTACCAGAATATCCTTCGTGAGCTTCTGCGTAGTCAATATTTCCAACTTTTTCTGACATGCCCCAACGAAGAACCATTGCGCGAGCTAGACCAGATGCCTGTTGAATATCGCCCGCTGGACCATTAGACACATTACCTTCCCCGTACTTGATGATCTCAGCTGCTTTTCCGGCCATAGTCATCGCCATCTTCTCTTCACATTCAGCCTTTTGCCAATTTAAGCGGTCTATTTCAGGCAACGATACGACCATTCCTAAGGCACCACCCCGCGGAATAATTGTAGCTTTGTAAACTGGATCACACTGTGGAAGCTCCAAACCTACGATAGCATGACCTGCCTCGTGATATGCAGTCTTTTCCTTTTGATCATCTGTAAGAACCATAGACCTCCGCTCTGCTCCCATCATCACTTTGTCTTTTGCGTTCTCGAAATCAATCATACTTACGAATGTTCGTCCGATTCTTGCTGCCATTAGAGCGGCCTCATTAACCAAATTTGCTAAATCAGCGCCTGAAAAACCAGGGGTCCCTCTCGCAATCAAGCGCAGATCAACATCAGGACCGAGCGGCGTCTTCCTAGCATGCACATTAAGTATTTTCTCCCTTCCCTTTATATCGGGGTTTGGAACATTAACCTGACGATCGAACCTACCAGGACGCAGCAGTGCAGGATCAAGTACGTCACGTCTATTAGTTGCAGCCAAAATTATGACACCTTCATTTTCCTCAAAACCGTCCATTTCAACCAAAAGTTGGTTTAAGGTCTGCTCTCGTTCATCGTTTCCGCCGCCATAGCCCGCACCTCTATTTCTTCCAACTGCATCTATTTCATCAATAAAAACAATACACGGAGCATTCTTTTTTGCTTGCTCAAACATATCTCTAACTCTGCTAGCACCTACGCCGACAAACATCTCAACGAAGTCAGAACCAGATATTGTAAAGAAAGGAACACCCGCCTCCCCAGCAATTGCTCTGGCAAGTAATGTTTTACCTGTACCCGGAGGACCTACCAGAAGTGCTCCACGAGGAATCTTACCGCCCAGCTTACTAAATTTCTGGGGATTCCGTAAAAACTCTACTATCTCTTCAAGCTCTTCTTTTGCCTCATCAATACCAGCTACATCATCGAAAGTAACTCTTCCTTGTTTTTCGGTTAAGAGTTTCGCGCGACTTTTACCGAAGCCCATAGCTCCTCCGCGGCCTCCTCCTTGCATGCGGTTCATGAAATAAACCCATACTCCAATCAACAGTAAAAATGGTAAAATCGACATTATGAAGGACTGAAATAACGATTGTTCTTGTTTTTCAGCCCTTACAACAACTTGGTTTTCAATTAGAAGGTCTGTAACATTTGTGTCGGCGGGTCGAACCGTTACGTATTCAACATTATCACCACCTTTGAAGCGAATATTTTCGCCGTCCAGGATAACTGTTGCAACCTCTCCACGTTCAACAGATGCAACGAAGTCAGAATAACTAATCTCTCGGGATTGTAACGATGACGTGCCAGAACTGAAAACGTTGAATAACACGACAATGAGTAGAAACAGAACTAACCAAAAGGCTATATTACGATTGTTGCTCAATAGAGCTCTCCTTATTGAAAACCACAACGACGTGGAATTATTACTTTACCATACATAAACATTAGTTCGCTATGTTCAATGGTCTAGTAAGAATTGATTAAACGGCTGTTTGCACAAATTAAACTTAAATTTTGAATTGGGGTCTATAAACGGAAAATTTATCAAATTGTTATCATTGAACAAAGCTGGTAGCGCAATTATAGTTTTATATGGAATTTTTTTTCTTAAACCTGGCTCCAAAAACGTATATCCATCTTCACCCAAGCATTTGATAGTTAGATCCCTACAATTTTCTAATGCTATTAATTTCCATCTTCGATCGAATATTACACCATTGGAGGCCTCTATTTCACAAACGGATGCATTCACCTCTCTAGTTATTCTGATGCTATTGTCATGAAAGTAACAAATTGTTCCCGACCCAGAAAAAGTTATCTTTTCATCTATAGAGTTAATCAAGCCATCAACCTGCGATAGCCTGGGACGATACTTTTGGTTTGAGATCCATTTTTGCGCGGCAGATATCAAACGCCTTTTGATATCCAAAGGTTGCTTAGAGAATTCATCAAAGTCAAAAATGATATCTCCATTATCGCATGATCCAAATTTTTCATAGCAGTCTGATGCAAAATGGTTCAATGCTGTTTTTGCACTTTGCATCAATAGTGCAGTTTGGCTAATCGTGCTTTTATCTATGCCTATTTCGATACAGCGCGCGAGCAGATCCCTCACTTTAACTCTCTCGAAACTCTTATCATTGTTTGTTGGATCCTCAATCCAATCAACCTGATAAAACTTTAAAACATTTCTCAAAGTTTGACGTTCAAAATCTAAAAGCGGTCTGTATACTGTCATCTTGTCATTTCCAAAAGACAAATAACTCTTCTCAGCCATGCTCGCCAACCCATCCACTCCAGATCCTCTTCGTAATCGCATTAGAAAAGTTTCGGCTTGGTCATCAAGGGTGTGTCCTGTAACTAAAATAGCCCCAGAAGGAATGGCGTTTTGCATTAATCGATATCGAGCTTCTCGAGCACTGGCAGATAAGTTGCCTTTAATATCTTCATGGGCCCAAAACAACGTTTTATGTATTAGGCCAAGCTTGTTACATAGCTTTCCTACATATAGTGCTTCGTCAGCTGATCCATTTCTTAGATTGTGATCAACAGTGAGAATTATGATTTTCAAATTTTTTTTATTTGACCAAGAATTTATTAGGTATAACAGGCTTAGACTATCACTACCACCTGAAACAGCGACGCCAAGAGCAGCAGGGCTGTAAGAGAGACTATCTAGAAAACTATCAATTTTTTTATTAAACTTACTAGAGATTACATTGAAATCAAAGCTCACGTGCAGACCTTACTGGCACTGTAATTCATTCATTGCATCCAATGCTGAAACTGTCTCTTCAGCCTCTGGAAACCTAATCTGTACTTGAGACAGGATTTGACAACCGGCGTCTATTTGACCAAGATCTACTAATGATTGACCCAGTCTAAACATTACTTGTGGAGCAACATTTGACTCCGGAAAATCAGTGTAGCTATTTAAAAATGCTCTTGCTGCTGATTTTAATTCACCCAATTCCTCAAAAGCAATGCCTCTCGAAAGTAATGCACGCGCGTTAAGGGGGCTATCTGGGTAAGTATTTGAAAAGCGCTCAAATAAATTAGTTGCTAACTCATATTCACCATTTTCAAGTGCATCATAAGCTGCATCAAAATCTGCTTTTTCTCCAACAGCCAATTCCGGCTCGACTGCCACAGTATTTGTCGAACTTTCAATAGCATCATCCAAATCAATTGATGTTCCCAAAGTGCTTGTTTCTGATATATTTGATACATCGCCACCTTCCAGCTCCACGAGACGAAACTCGAGATTTTCTATTCTACTTGTTCCATCGCGAACCACTCTATCAACCCGGAACTGCAATTCCTCGGTTTGAGCAATTAGCCTTTGAAGCTCAATCTCAATAGCCTCAAGCCTTGCTAAACTTGATCCGCTTGTAACAACCTGGGGTGAAGCAGCTCCCGTGGTGGAGAGCTCTCTCTTCATTTTCAGCATCTCTATGTAAAGTATGGTCAAATCTTGACGCACATCGGCAAGTGTCTGCTCGTTATTTTGAGCGTGAGCACCCGTAGCTAATAGTGCCAAAAAGATCACGTATAAAAGCCGCATTAAGCTTTCCTAAATTATTAATCAGGACCCCAAATTACTCAAAACCGTCACAGCTCTGCGATTTACCGAATAACAGCTTTCCTTACTGCAAATTTCAATTGGGCGTTCCTTACCGTAACTTACAGTTTGTATTCTACTTGCTGCCACACCTAGGGAATTCAAATATTCTTTTACAGAGTTAGCTCTCCTGGCGCCAAGCGCAACATTATAGTCCCTGGTACCTTGTTCATCTGCGTGACCTTCAACAATGATTTCGTAATCACCATTTGCCATTAGCCAGGTTGCTTGGCTATTTAAAAGATCCATACCCTCTGGGCTAAGACTGGATTGATCGATCGCAAAAAATACCCGGTCGCCTATGGCTTGTTGAAAATAAGCTGGCGATGTAGGATTAGATACATCTCCCATATTATTTCCAAAAAATGTATCATTAGAACCGCCTCCGAAGGGGTTACCTGAATTAGAGCATGCTGCTAAAATCGACAGAGTACTAACTAATATTGCATTTCTAAGCTTTTTCATACTTCACCTACTATATTCATTAATACAAGTTTACATTGTATATTAGTATCTGGAAAGTGCTATAAATTTCTATCGAGCTAGAGGTGACCATGAAGGGTCCGATGCTCCTTCTGGGGTGATAAGTGGTTTCAAGTTTCTACCCGAGATATCTACACTGTACAGTGACGAAGTACCATTTCTGCCCTGAGTAGATCGACTGAATACTATAACGCGACCATTTGGGGACCAAGTTGGACCCTCATCTAAAAATGACGCAGTTAACAACCTTTCTTCACTGCCATCTAATCTCATCACACCAATGTGAAAGCGACCCTTGCTCTGCTTGGTAAACGCTATCATATCACCCCTAGGTGACCAAACTGGTGTCCCATAGCGACCAGACCCAAAACTTATTCTCCTCGCATCGCCTCCGTTTGCTGACATTATGTATAGTTGTTGTGAACCAGATCTATCACTTTCAAACACAACCTGCTTTCCATCTGGAGAAAAACTGGGGGCCGTCTCAATAGCTGGAGAGCGTGTTAAACGTTTTACTGCGCCATTTGATAATTGCATTCGATATATATCAACATTACCGCCGTTCTCTAAGGAATAAAGAACTGTCTTCCCGTTTGGAGAAAATCTTGGTGCAAAAGTCATCGTACCGGCTTGGCTTATTAAAGGCTTACTTCGAACATTACCGACATTAAGTATTTGAACTTGAGGAAATCCAGAAGCATAACTGGTATAGAGCACTTGATCTCCTTTTGGAGAAAACCTAGGGGCCATTACTATCGAATTACTATCCGTCAAATACTTAACGTTTGCGCCGTCATAATCCATCAAAGCAAGCCTTTTCCTTCGCTGTGCTTTACCCCCTGTTTCAGAAACAAAAACAATGCGACTATCAAAATAACCTGTTTCCCCTGTAATCCGGCTGTACACCTCATCGGCTACCTTGTGAGCTATGCGCCGCCAGCTATTAGCACTCCCAGAGAACCTGAGGCCAGAACCTAGTTCCTGCTGAGAGAATACATCATAAACCCTAAACATGACCGTGACTTTGCCACTGTTATTGACTGATACTGAGCCAGTAATCAGTGCATCAGCATTTATTACTTGCCAATCACTGAACTGAACAGGAGACGAAAAACTAGTAATTTTACTAACATGAGCGGACCTTGGAATTTCCCGAAATAATCCCGTTCCAGTGAGATCATTGCGAACCACGCTAGTCAAATTACGAGCTACTTCGACAGCATTCGGGGTCTCCGCTATAAATACTGGCACCGCGAAGGGCATAGGCTCGATTACCCCTTGCGTTATCTCAATTCGAAGTGGGGCTGCGGATGCTAAACCACCAGTCAAAACTATGAAAGCTGCAAAAATAAATCGAAACATTACCTATTCCTCATCTGATCTGGATTGAATGTGAGGACAATCTGTTGCCATTGCTCATAATCAAAATCTTGCAAATTAAATCCATCCCATTTCTTTTGACATTTGAAAATTGTTTTCTTTGCATTTGTAAATGCACTGCGAGCTGCTGACCCCTCTCCTCCTTCGCTCGCAACAAGTTTTATTTCATTGCGTTCAATTTTACCATTCTTATCCAGCGAAAATGCCACCGTGACCTTAACATAGGCATTTTGGTTTCCAACATCAACATTCCAACAGGGCTCAATTTGTTTCAGTAAGGCGTTTCCAATTGACTCGATAGTAGCTGCTGAGTTTAACGACGTGTTAGAAACAGTATCTAGACTTTCTGAGTTTTCCTGTTCATTTTCAATATTACTCAACGCTGAACTTACAGCATCCAAAAGATCTTCACTCGGAGTGTCTTTTGTTTCATTTTCTGTTTGGATTTGAGGTCTCCCCTTTGGTCTCAATGATTTCTTAGGTGCCCCAGATGGCTTTTTTTTGGGTTCGGTAATTATTTCAGTTGTCGCTCCACGCGTCGATTGATTTTGTTCTTCTATTTTAAAATCCGAATTTTCTTGGTCAGCCGGGATTTGACTGAGACTATCAATTACATCGTCATTGAATGCGTCCTCATTTTGAGGGATGACTGGAACCGAAGCAACCCTATCCGCTATCACGGGACTTTGGGTTTCAGTGGTCTCTGGTAGTGGCGCAGGAGATGGATCATCTTGATTTAACCCTGGCTGATCCAGTTCAATTGATAATTCAGGGGTAACCGACTGAATCTGTTCGGGCAATTCTATATTATCCGGCTGCAACTTCGGAATATCGGGAACTTTCGGAGAGATCGCAGGAACTTGCTCATCAATCTCTGAGACGATTGGATTACTTGTTGCTAGATCAGGTTCAATTTGATTTAAAACCTCAATTTCATCACTTAATTGAGGAATAGTATCCGTTAAAAATTCTTTTTCAAACTGTTGGGTAGAAATAATCGAGATTGAAGTGATTGAGATTTCGTCTGGTTTAGAAGTAAAAACATCTCCAAGAACAAGCCATAATAAGAACGAAAGATGCGCTGCACCTGAAATATAGTGCCCAACATGCATCTTTTATTAATTCTCAACGTTCATAATGTCTGGAGACCCAACATCAGTAACAAGTCCAACATTAGAGAATCCGGCCCCGTTTATTGCTCCCATAATTTTTGCTACAAACTCGTAAGGAACGGATCCGTCTGCCCTTAAGTAAATTAAATCACTCTCGCGCTCTTTTGATATTGCTGATAACTTAGGTATCAGCCGATCAAATGAAATGGGAGTTTCTTGAAGCACTATTTTCTTATCTGCCGAAATTGTAATCGAGAGTGGCACATCATTTTCACTGGGAAGCGCGTTAGCGGATGTTTTAGGTAATTCTATTGGAATGCCTACCGTCAGCATAGGTGCAGTTACCATAAATATTATTAGTAAAACCAACATTACATCAACAAATGGTGTGACGTTTATTTCTGACATAGGACGCGCTCTTTTAGTGCGTCTATTCCTTTTAGATACCTGTGCCTGTACCGTTCCAGCACCCATTTCAACTATCCAATTGACGGCTTAGTATTGTTGAAAATTCATCAGCAAAACTTTCATATCCAGCAACAATACGATCAGAATCTGCACTGAGTTTATTGTAAAAAACAACTGCTGGAATAGCCGCCAGAAGCCCTAGCCCTGTAGCAAGTAACGCTTCAGCGATACCTGGCGCAACTACTGCTAAATTTGTATTTTGTTGTTCAGCAATCTCTATGAAAGCATTCATTATGCCCCATACAGTTCCAAATAAGCCAATGAAGGGGGCGGTAGAGCCAATTGTTGCTAAAATTGTGAGTCCTGATTGCAAGTCCTCAGCTTCCCTAACTACTGCTACATCCATAGACCTATCTATCCGTGCTTGTGCTCCGGCTATCATAACTCCGTCAGATCTATGACTTCTTTCCCACTCCACCATACCAGCGGCAAAAACTCGCGCGGTATGTCCACTTGGATCAGGTCCTAATTTCTCAAACAGCTCATCTAGCGGCTCTCCTGACCAGAAAGATTGATCAAAACTAGACGCCTCTGAACGTGCTGTCCTAAATAGTATCAATTTTCTGAAGATAATCGACCACGACCAGAACGATGACCCAATTAGCATAATCATCACGATTTTAACTGTAATCGTCGCACGCCCAAAAAGCGCCCAAAAAGTAAAAGCTTCGTTTTCCATTTTATCTGCTCATTTATTCGCCATTTTTGGCTTTGACCAAGCATAGACGTTTTCCAACATAAATCCAATTATTATCGCCTAGAAAACTACTAAAATCCGAATTTTAAGTGAATTTATCATAAATAGTTTTTGGCAATTTCATAAGATGCCCGCTGACAGCAAGAGGTACTATTTCTAAAATAGCTTTAAATATTAGGTCGTTACCTCGATAAATATGTTGGTAAAATTT
>CETT01044970.1_pt1 | contig 9577 bp, 6 predicted proteins | sample 356361 | NCBI WGS metagenome assembly CETT01 (sample SAMEA2622429, study PRJEB7988) | marine metagenome | isolation source: saline water (ENVO:00002010), including | reverse complement strand
GGAATGAAGTCTGGGGTTAGCGCTGTTTATGTTTCTGCGGTGGATTGGAACCGCGATGGGCTCGATGATCTTGTTATTCTTTCTGCTGAGGGAGAGGTTCTAAGAACGCAACCTTTTTATAATATAGATTCAGAGTTAATTATGGGTAAGGGACAGGAAACGCCTATCCCGGGCCTTGATGGATTAATCCCCACCAGAGTTTCTGTAATTGATTGGAATAAGGATGGCCGCCTTGATTCGGTTCTGCCTTTTTTTAATGGGGATCTAATATCATTAACACTATATGGAGATTATATAGATGTTGTAAAGCTTCCTGTTGATGGTGGCCCTTTAAGCGATGTCCGGATTGCCGATTTTAACCAAGATTCATATAATGATCTTTTGCTTGTTTCTGGCGATATGAATGTTCTTACTTTGGCTTATGGAAGCCCAGAAGGAATTGTCAAATCAGAAGAATATTTCTCGGTTGAAGAAAACCAGGCGTCCGTATCTCAGGTGTTTTCTGCACTACCTGTTGTTATACAGGGCACATATAGTGGAAACGTTATTGCTTCAGGCTGGGACGGATCACAGTCAACCATATTTGTCATTGAACTTGGGCGAGGAATAGAGCCCACAAAACCAAGCGTTGCTGGACTTGAGGGGCAAATGGAGGAGGTTTTAGATGTCTTCCCTGAAATTCCATTGAGCGATATCGCTGTTCCACAAGTTCCAAGGCCACTAATAACAATGGGTCAGCCTTTGCCAGATGGAATTCTTCCAAAACACGTATTAACTGTAAATCATTCTTTTGCATATACACTGCCCGAAAAAGAGAAAGATGATTTTTTCAGTTTTCGTTGGCTACAGCCGCCCCCTAAAGGAATGTTTTTTCATTATGATTCGCGATCTATTAGATGGGTTCCAGACACCACGCAGCTTGGCGCTTACAAACTGGCTTATCATGTTGAAAGAAAATTGGGTGAGGACGTTATGCCAATGACAACAAAAGAAGATTCGTTAATTACGTATAAAGTTGTACCCAATCTTGAGGGTGACGACGAAAGACTGTGGGTTTATGTAAACGATCCTCCAATTATTCTTTCTGAGCCACTTGGTACAGAGTTTGTTGCTGGCGACACTTTTGTTTACAAACCATTAATAATCGATCGAAACCCTGATTTTTCTCTAAAATATCAACTTGAGTCGGCGCCTAGCGGTATGCAGGTTGGTGAAGATGGAACAATCACATGGGCAACTGACTCTACCCATATTAATGTTTATGATATTAGGTATGTCGTGAGCGATGGCTTTGATCGCGCAACACAAAATTTTTCATTGTTTGCTAGAGCTGGCGTTAAAATATTATCGGATGCTTTTCTTGAGGCAGAGGTTGATAAACCATATAAATATAAAGTTGATATTTGGAGACCAGACCTTGAACACCTTTTAAGTTTTAGTTTGCCTGTAAAGCCAAGCGGGATGTCGGTAAATGAAGCCGGGCTAATAACCTGGACGCCTGGTGTTACTCAAATTGATACACAGCGGTTTATCATAAAAGTAAATCACGGGGTTGCTGTTGATTCTCAATTAGTTTCTCTTTTTGTAAATCACCCGCCGATTGTACGAGGGGCGCCAATGGGTATGAATGTAGTTAGTCTTGGTGAAGAATACCGTTTTCAGCTAGATGTCTTTGACCCAAACAAAAATGATGATCTTATTTACACGGCGATTAAGATGCCGGATGGCATGCGAATGGACCCCTATGGAGGATTAATCATTTGGGAACCAACAAGAGAAAACATTGATTTCTCTGAGCTTGTTATTGAAGTTAGCGATGATCGTTTTAATCAAACAATCATGGCTAATTATTACGTTAACGCACCTGTTAATATTGTTTCCATTCCACCTATGCAGGCATCCGTAGGCGAAGAATACCAATACCAAATAATGAGCGCGGATATGAACCGGGGCGCCTTACTGCCCTATAATGAAATTGTAACGCTAGAATCTTCTGAAAACTATCGAATTTACTCCATACAGATTAGCGACGATATCTATGTAGAAAACATCGATCGATATCTTATGGATTGGAATAACGCTGAAACCGTTTATCTTAGTGAGGCGGTTGATGCTCTTGATAGCCTTACGCTAGAAGTTTCAAGATTAAATTTAAAAAAATATGTGGATTATATTTTTTGGGAAAACAACCGTCTCGTTATTATTATAGAATCTATTGATGATCGCACAGTAACAATTAAAGATATTCTTTGGGAGTTCTTTCAGGGCAACAAAGGAACGCCACCTCGCGTTGTCGCAACTAAAATGGGGCCGGTAAAATATACCTTACTTGAGTTTCCCGACGGAATGGAGGTTGATCAATATACGGGGACTGTTTCTTGGACCCCCACCATTGACCAGGTTGATAATCAGCGTCTTGATTTTGTTATTTCAGATGGTTATTCTAAAGACGAACAGTCTTTTGACATATATGTAAACCATCCTCCTGTTATTGTTTCAAGCCCACCTATTTCTGCTATGGTTGGGGAAATTTTCAAATATAATATACAAGTAGAAGACAAAAACACAGATGCTGATCTTTTATACACCCTTATTAAGGGTCCACAAGGAATGCAAATGAGCCAAAAAGGCAAAGTTGTTTGGATTCCTCGGTCAGGTCAAATCAATGAAAGTACTTTTACTTTTGAGGTTTCCGATGGTTTTACTCGCGACGAACAAAATGGAAAAGTTTTTGTTAATATTAATCCTAATATTATTTCAACGCCGCGGCCCGTTGCCCTTACCGGTCATCAATACAAATATCGGGTCGTGGCGGAAGATTTAAATAACGACAGGGTTGCATATAAAGCGGTGAAGCTCCCAAAATATTCAACGTTTAGTCGCAAAACAGGAATGTTAAGTTGGAAGCCTAAGCCAAACCAGAGAGGGCCAAATGATATTATATTGGTTGCAATTGATGATAGGGGGGCGGTTACGTCTCACGAGTTTCAAATTCATGTTTTTGAAGACCCAAGCGCCAGGCAGATGATAAACACTGGTTGGCCTCTTCTTCTGTCTTTTGTTGGTATAATGTTCGCGTGGGGAATGGCACAGATATAAACTATAGAGACAGACGTTTCTCTATATAATTAAATAATTCTTTTTCACTTTTACTTTCAATTTGAAATTGTATTCCTAAGCTGAAAAGATCGAATTTATCAAAATTATATTTTTTTAATTTTACCAAGTCTTTTTCGGTCGTCACAATTATGTCAGCATTGTGCGTTTTTGCTTTATCTATAATTTTATCTATATCCTTTTGAACATAGTCATGGTGATCCAAAAATGTTATTTTATTCACAACGGCTAATCCCATTTGTTCTAGCGTTTTGTGGAACCCTCGGGGATCTCCCAGGGCAGATACAGCAATAATTCTTTTATTTTTGTTTACAGGAACAAACTTATTTCCATTATACAATGTGTTACTTGGCTGGATTTGGCTTTTTATTGTAAGTAGAGAGAACTTTTCGGACATTTTTATTAAGTATGAACTTGGGCTGGTTATGTTTGTTTTTGTTAAAATCAAAATATCTGCTCGTTTTAAATGTTTAATGGGCTCTCTTAGTTTTCCATATGGAATTAATTTATAATCCCCTTGTTCATCATGACTATTTAGTAACACGATGTCAATATCGCGCTCAAGCGATCTGTGTTGAAAACCGTCGTCAAGTATAATCACGTCAGGTTTAAATTTGTCTACCAAAAAGAGTCCCCCTCTGTATCTGTTTTCATCAACAACTATTGGTATTCCTTTCAATTTTTCTGCCATAAGCGTTGGTTCGTCACCAAAATTTCTCCAATCATCAACAAGCTGTTGCCCATCAGTAACAAGTTGTGTTCCTGCGGTTTTTCTGCCATATCCTCTGCTAAGGATAGCCACAATTTTCCCTCTATTTTTCAATTTTTCTGCCAAATATATTACCATAGGTGTTTTACCTGTGCCACCAGAGGTAATATTGCCAACGCTTATAATTTTTGTGGGTAGTGTTCTAGATATAAAAAATCTATAGTTATATAGAAGGTTTCTCCAAAAAATTGTGGCCTGATAAAAAAGTGCCAAAGGAAATAAAAAAAACTTAAATCGCAATATTTTTTTATTCCATTCCAATGTGGGCCTCTACTTTTTTTTCAAGCTTGTCTAGAGCGCTTTTTAATATTTTTTGACATTCAGCAAAATCTTGTTTTTTATCAAAAAAAATAGGCTTACCAAAGAAAAGCGCTGTTCTTCCAAATGGTTTAGTTAAATAAAAAGTGTCCCAGTTTTTAAAAGACCACCTTCGGGTTGACTGCCCTGATGTTGGTATTATTAGTGCGCCTGTTTTTTGTGCTGCACGAATTGTGCCCGCTTTTGGAATTTTTGCTGGTCCTTGTGGCCCATCTGGTGTTATAGCAAAAACGGTGGTTGGCTTTTGCAAAATTTCTAACATATCATCATAAGCTTTTTTTCCACCATCGGTCGACGAGCCCCGAAGAACATTCCATCCAAGCTTTTTTCCAATTCTAGAAATGATTTCTGCGTCTGGATGGTGATTTCCCGCCAATCCATAATAATTATTGTTTGAAAGCCCCATAAAAACTGTTAATAGTGTGCTGTGCCAAGATGCAATTATAATCGGCCTGTTGGTTGCTGCTGATTGTTCATAATGTTTTTGACCGAAATATTCCCACTTATTGGTATTATAACATAATTTTAATACTATTGGGCCAAGGGTTGCCCCAAACCAAACAAGGGCTCGCGTTTTTAATTTGTTTTCGTTTTTTGGATTAGCCACGCTGTGTTCTTTTCAATATTGACTCTGCTGCTCTTTCATAAACGCCAGGAAGGCCTAAAGATCTTCTTATTTCTTCAAAGTCTTGTAACATCAATTTTCTCTGGGGGCTATCTTTTAATAGGGGTAGAAGGTGTCTGGAAATATTGTCAACATTGGCCTCTTTTTGTAATAGCTCATTAACAACGAGTCTCTCCGCTATTAGGTTTGGCATAGATACAAATGGAGCTCGATTCATTTGTTTTGCTATAAAGGCTGAAAAACTCGAAAGCTTATAGCAAACAACCTGTGGCGTATCTAACACTGCACATTCAAGCGCCGCCGTTCCAGATGCTGTTATCGCAGCTGTTGCATATAATATTGATGCATAGACATCCTCTTCTTCAATGTGGCAATATTCTTTGTGGGTTAGGTTTACACCGCTTGATTTAGCAACCATAATTTCTACATTGTTATTTTTTTTTATTTCGCATGCTGCTTCATAAAAAACAGGCCACATCTTGTCAATCTCTTGTTGGCGGCTACCCGGTAAAAGGGTTAGTATTTTTGTGCTTTCCTTTAGTTTGTGTTTACGAAAAAATTCAGACTTTGTCTGTTTTGGGGGTGCTAGCTCTGTAAACGGGTGACCAACATAATTTGCGCTCACCCCTCTTTTTTCATACCATCCCTGTTCAAATGGGAAAATGCTAAGTGATTGATCTATAAACTTGTGAAAAGTTTTTATTCTATTTTCTTTCCAAGCCCACAACTGTGGTAAGATAAAATATGTGATGGGAATGGATAGCCTTGCACACTTTTTTGCCATGCGCAAGTTAAAACCGGGGTAGTCTATTAATATAATTCGGTCCGGTTTGATTTCTGCAATCTTCTTAAGTGTATTGCGAAAAACTTTTAACAAAAAGGGTGTGTGCTTAACAACTTCGGAAAAGCCCATAACGCTGAGTTGGTCTGTATGATATAATAAGTCAACACCCTCCTCCAACATTTTATTTCCACCATTTCCAACGAAATGAAGGTTTGGAGACCTTTTTTTCATGGCTGCAACTAATTTTGCCCCATGTAAATCACCAGAAGGTTCACCTGCTATTATAAAATATGTTCTTTTTTTTTTCGTTTTGCCTGCTCCTGACATTCTTGCTATGTTGTTAGGTTGAATTATTTATTCTTATAAAAATAAATAAAATAATAAGAAACACGTTTTGCAGTGTTCTTTTTTCTATCTTGAGTGTTTGTACAATTGTAGCCGGCTTTCTCTTTTTACCTTTTTTCCACGGCTTTAGCCTTGGAAATATCGGGGGAACGTTTTGTTTATATTCGGAATACTCCTCTCCAAACAATTTATCTAGGGTTTCTTCTTCCAAAGAAACAATCAGTGAATATTGAACAAGGAAAAACGCAGCTGTTACCGTAACCGCGAAAAACTCATTTGGCATTCCAGCAATCAAAACAATCCCAACATACATAAGCATGTTCCCCACATAAAGTGGGTTTCTCGTCTGGGCATATGGTCCCGATGTGCACAGTGATGGCGCACCCACGTCGCGTGTTCTTGTTGCTCCTCCAGCGTGTGAAACTGCCCATATTCTTATACCTTCGCCCAATAATAACAGAAATATCCCAGCAACACGATGTGCGTTGTTTGCGCCGGCAAAGTATATTATCATCAAAGCAATAGGTGTTGGTGTAAAGCTTCTATATTGAAAAAAAAACTTTCTAAGGCCCATCATTTGTTCAAATCTTCAAGAATTTTGTTTTGTATTTCTATTGCTATTTTTAAAGCGTTTCTGCCCGCAGATCCATCGACCACCGGTTTTTCCTCGCCCTTTATTGATTTAATAAAGTTAATCAGTTCCATTTTTAACGCATCCGTCTTTGCAATTTTTGGTTTTTCATAAAATATTTGTCTGTGTTTACCGTTTGATTCTAGTGGTGCCGTCATAATTGCCTCAGGATCATTTTGGTCCGCATCCATTGCTCTGTATATTTCAGTTAACCCAATTAAAAAATCTACCGTTATATAAAGATCTTCTTGGAAAATTTTTAATTTTCTCACACGGTCCTTTGCAACACGACTTGATGTTAAGTTTGCCGTTGCTCCATTTTCAAACGTTATTCTAGCGTTGGCAATATCTACCGAGTTTGTCATTATGGAGACTCCGGTAGATTCGATGTGTTTTACCGGGGACGGGATCAAGGTTAAAATTAGATCAATGTCGTGTATCATAAGATCTAACACAACGGGTACATCGCTTCCTCTTAGCATATATGGGGCAAGCCTCTGAACCTCAACGAACTTTGGGTTTAATTCGTACTCCGACAGAGGAAGGAGCGCCGGATTAAGTCTTTCAATGTGTCCAACCTGTATAATCGTATTGTATTCATTTGATAAATCAATTAGAGCATCTGCCTCTTCAACCGTTTCTGTAATTGGTTTCTCAATAAAAACGTGTTTTCCCGCCTTAATACAAACCTCTGCAACGGCCTTATGGTCTTTTGTTGGAGTAACGATAGAAACGGCATCTACATTTTTTAAAAGATCTTGTATTGATTTAAAACAATCTATTTTAAAAGTGTTTGATATACCCTCTGCGCGCGTACTATCAATGTCAAAAACCCCCACAAGAGTAACGTTTTCAATATTAGACAAATGTTGTACGTGATGTTTTCCAAGATGGCCGACACCTATAACTGCTATTTTTATATCTTGTTTCATTTCTGTTATAATTCTTGTTTTAATTGTAATAAATTAATGAAAATGAACAAATTTTGTTAAAAGTATAAAGGCTTGCTTTTCAACTGACAGTTAAGCAATTTACTAAAGATAATACTGAGGTTCTTCCTAAAATTTATAAAGATATCTGGTTATGAGTGATAACATAAGAACATCTATGGGATTGTTTATTCCCGCGGTTGCCCTCGTTGGGTTTTTTTATTGTGCTATCTTAGGCAACTTTTTGGGCGCAATTCTAGTTGCTATCAGCGGCGTAATGTTGTGGTATATATATTCTTTAATTATGGAGTCCCCGATGCCTGACATTACTGGAAATGTGGTTGTTCTTTTTGGCTCTCTTTTATCCGCTGCTTTTTTTCTTAATTATGGGTTGGTTACCAATATGTTTGGTGGGTTTAGTTTAAACATAGAAGGCGCAGCTGTTGCTGCTATTCTGCTCTTTTTCTCTGTTCTGCTCGGCGTAAGCTTGAGGGGTCGACCTGTTGTCGTTTTAGACCAAACCAAATCAAATAATAACCCGGTTGCAAGCGCTGCTGTTGTTGCCGATAGTGGCTCTGCTGATGATTTTGAAGAAAACGATGATAACTATGACTACTACGATCCATCAGAATACGAATATCCTGATTATTATGACTATGATAATAGTGGCTATGATTTATATGAGGAAGAAGAATAAAGATCGTTTCTTCTGTTAGCTGTTTGCAAACGACAGCTCGCTTTTTAATCCCCCAACAATCGATGAAATTCTCTGGTCTTTTTTTGTTTTCCTCTCAATAACTCTACACGCGTGTAAAACGGTGGAGTGATCGCGACCACCAAAATGCATACCGATACTAACCAGCGGCGTTCCAAGAATTTCTCTACATAAATAAATACTAATTTGTCTTGCCTCTGCTATTTCCATGGTACGACGTTTGCCAACAATATCTTTTTGCTTAATTTTTGTTGTTTCAGAAACCCTCTTAACAATTTCTTCTACAGTTAACTCTGATGAAACTGCGTCGCCAAGGCGTTCTTTTATTACGCTTTTTGCAAGGTCATAATCTATTTCGCGATTTGATAGCGATGAGTGGGCTAAAAGCCGAATTATTGTACCCTCCAAGTCTCTTATGTTTGTTTTTATGTGAGTTCCTATTAGTTCAATAATATCATAAGGGAGCTTTAATCCGTTTTGCTCTGCTTTCTCCATAACAATTGCTACGCGCGTTTCAAAATCGGGTGGCTGAATATCTGCGGATAAACCAGATTTAAATCTTGATAATAACCTGTCTTGTAAACCAACCATTTCTCCGGGGTATCTATCTGCTGTCATAACTATTTGTTTTTTAGATTGAAACAGTTCATTAAACGTGTGGAAAAACTGTTCTTGCGTTTGTTCTTTCCCCTGAAAAAACTGAATGTCGTCAATTAATAATATATCTGCATTTCTGTATGACTTGGAAAATTCAACGGTTTTATTTTTTTGGATTGATGAAATAAAATCAAGTGTAAATTTTTCACTTGATGCACAAACTACATTCATTTGTGGCTTGTTCTTAATAATATCGTTCCCTATTGCATGTAAAAGGTGTGTTTTCCCCATACCAACGCCCCCATAAATAACAAGAGGATTAAAAGCCTGATCTCCAGGGTTTTCTGTTACATTTTTTGCAGCAGCTCTCGCAAGGTCATTGTGAACACCCTGGATAAAAGATGATAACGTGTACTGTTCATTTAAAGATTTATGTTTTGGGGGCTCCTGTTTGATGTGGTGTACCACTTGATTCTCCGCGTCCATGCCTTCTCTTGCGGGCTTGTGGCTTTCTGGTGAAACAGTATATTTTGTTTCAAGAACATCGTTTGCAACCTTTTGTATTGCGATCTCAATTGTTTGTTGGTGATGCGATTGGATCCACTCATAGAAAAATTGATTTGGCAATTCCAATACTAGTGAGTTCTTGTTTAGGCCAATTGGCTTAATGGGTTCAAACCAAGTTGAATACGCGTGTTTAGGCTGCTCCTTTTTTAGTTCTTGTAAAACTTTTGACCAAAACTTCTT
>CETT01074749.1_pt1 | contig 9700 bp, 9 predicted proteins | sample 356361 | NCBI WGS metagenome assembly CETT01 (sample SAMEA2622429, study PRJEB7988) | marine metagenome | isolation source: saline water (ENVO:00002010), including | reverse complement strand
TTAGGAAACCGTACGCTTTTAGGTTGGGCAATTGAAAATATAATTCGTAATGGTATTGATTCAATTACTGGAGATGATGGCAAAGTGCAATTGTCAATAATAGATCAAGATAAATTTGCTTTGATTCATATTAAAGATAATGGGAATGGAATACCTAAAAAGGATTGGATGAATATTTTTAGACCAGGATTCAGTACAAAAAAAATAGGGTGGGGATTAGGACTATCATTAGTTAATCGAATAATTAATGATATTCATTCAGGTCAAATCAAAATTATATCAAGCAATCCTAACGAAGGCACAGTTTTTGAGATACGACTCAATAAAGCAAATTAATATTTAATTATAATAGTAATTTCACTACTTAATAAAGGAGAAAAAATTGAATTTATTTTTATTTGCCGGTGGACAAGGTAGCCAAGGAGGGGGTTTAATGGCTTATTTACCATTTATCCTTATATTGGCAATTATGTATTTCTTAATGATTCGCCCACAAGCAAAACGTCAGAAAGAAAAACAAAAGATGCTTGGGTCTTTAAAAAAAGGAGACCGTGTCATTACTATTGGTGGTATTCATGGCAGCGTAAATGGACTAAAGGGCAAGGATAAAAAAATTGTAAATCTTAAAGTAGCTAATAATATCAATTTATCGGTAAATCGCTCAGCAATATCAGGTTTAATTGATAAGATTGATGAGACTGAAGTTGAAAGTATAGAGGAACAGTCTTAATGGCTGTAATGGAAGTTGTTTACTACGGGGATCCAATCCTTAGAAAAAAATGTAGTCCAGTTACAGATCTTGAAAAAATTGAAGCATTAATAAGCGATATGTTTGATACGATGTATGAAGAGAATGGACTTGGATTAGCGGCTAATCAAGTGGGGGTAGATTTAAATCTATTTATTATTGATATCTCAAGCGTTGAAGATGATGAGAAAACACATGTTTTTATTAATGGTGAAATCGTTGGTAGTAGCGGAGAATCATGGTTTGAAGAGGGCTGTTTATCTATTCCAGACGTGAGATTAAATATCAAACGCCCAGATACTATTCAATTTAAATTTCAAGATGTATCGGGGAAGGAACATTTAGAAGAATTTGATGGGCTAATGGCTCGTGCAATCCAACATGAGGTGGATCATTTAAATGGTGTATTTATTGTTGATCGAGTATCTCAAACAGCGAAGATGAGTGTAGATAAATCACTTAAAGATATTAAAAAAAACGCCATTGAAAGATCCAGTACTAGAAGGGATTTTGTCCTTTAAAAAAAATCAACCTTGTATATTTAGAGAGATATGATGAAAATCATTTTTATGGGTAATTCAATAATTGCTTGTCCAATTCTAAATTCATTAAACAATTCAATACATGATTTAATAGGAGTTGTTAGTAACTCACCTAAACCAGCTGGTCGTGGCAGGTCATCAATGTATACACCAGTTGGTCAATTGGCAAATGAGTTGGGTCTTAATTTTATTCCAGCTAAATCATTAAATGATAAAGTTTTGATAGATACTATCAGAAAATTAGAAGCTGATATATTTGTTGTTGTTGCATTTAGAATATTACCAAAAATTATTTTCTCATTATCAAAAAAAGGAGCTATTAATCTTCATGGTTCTTTATTGCCTAAATATCGTGGAGCGGCACCTATTCAACACTCACTATTGAATGGTGATAAACTAACTGGAGTTTCAACTTTTCTTATCGATAGTAATTTAGATACTGGTCCAATTATTCTTCAAAAAGACATACCGATAGAAGATCAAGATACGTTCGACTCAATTTCAAAGAAAATGTCAGAAGAAGGCATAGGTATTATATTTGAATCTTTAGATTTACTAGATACTATCGATTTTAAACCAGTACCTCAGATAGAAACAGAAATCAGCCATGCTCCTAAAATTTCAAATAAAATGTTTGAAATTGACTGGTCTGATTCAGCTACTAAAATCAATAATAAAGTACGAGCTCTATCGTATGGTGGAGCATTTACTTTTATTAATGGAAAAAGGATCAAAATATTTAAATCCAAAGTTGATTTGAATATTAATACTGATCTTCCTGGGGAAATTAGTATTGTTGATAAAAGTAAAATAATAGTTTGCTGTGGATCTCAAAATTTAGAGTTGCTAGAAATTCAGATTGAGAGTAAACGCCGAATGTCAATAGAAGAATGGATAAATGGAAACCAAGTCAATAATGGGGATTTATTAGGTTGATTAATAAAGATTCTCGTTATCATGCATTTCAGATTTTATTAGAGTTTGAACATAATAAGAGCCAGCTAAAATTGGTTCGAAATCGATATTATAATAGTTTTTCTGTTTCCCAAAACGATATAAATAGATCTTTGGTTTTATCAAATGAAGTGGTTCGTTGGCGTAGAAAATTAGATTATTGGATACAAAGAAACTTAAATAAGCCCTGTAAGAGTCTTAACAGGAAAGCTCTTATTATTTTAAGGTTAGGTTATTATGAGATATTAATTGATAAAACCATACCTATATATGCTGCAGTTAATTCTTGGGTAGAATTAAGTAAGCATGTTTTAAATAATAAGCTTATAGGTCTTATTAATGCGGTTTTGAGAAAAAGCGCTGTTATTAATCCCAAAGAAAAAGATGCAAATCAATCTATAGGATCTTGGTATTCATATCCTGATTGGTTAATAAATAGCTGGATAAATAAATATGATGAGAAATCAACTAATAAACTTTGTGATTGGTTTAATAAACCAGCGTATACAGATCTAAGAATACATTCGGACTATGAAAAGATAAAAAAATATTTATCACGATTAGAAATAGAATTTAAACTTAGTCCACATTCTAATCGTTTTATTAGAATCCAATCTGATTTAAATAAAATAATTTCAAGTAGTTATTTTGATACTGGAAAAATCAATGTTCAGGGAAGAGGCGCTGGTGCGGTTGTTGAACTTCTTTCTCCCACGCCAAATAGTGTTGTATTAGACGTATGTGCTGCACCTGGAACAAAATCATTATATATTTTCGAAATAATGAAAAAACAGGGTCAACTCTATTGCTCAGATATTGATTCAGATAGAATTCTGATGGGAAAAACTAGGGCGGAAACTCTAAGGTTTCCAATTGAATGGTCTTGTAAAGATGCTTCAATTGATTCCTTTCCATATGCCGATTATATATTAATTGACGCTCCTTGCACTGGAACCGGCGTCATCGGAAAGAATGTAGATATTCGTTGGAGACGTAAAGAAGGAAACGCAACAATTATGTCATTTAGGCAATTGAAGATACTCCAGCATATGGCTAAATTTCTAAAACCTAAAGGTGTGATTGTATATAGTACTTGTTCAATGGAGTATGAAGAAAATTGGAATGTGGTAGAGTCATTTCTTAAATTGAATAACAATTTCTATTTGGAATCAGGAAAGAGCTTTGTTCCAAATCAATGGCTTAATGCAGAAGGGTGTTTAGAAACATTTCCTCCTCGCGATAAAATTGATGGAATGTTTGCAGCACGTATAAGAAAATATGATTAATAAATTTGTTCATTTTATAGTGGTCTTGCTCACTGTTAGTATTATTTTTGTTTTGTTTTTTGATTGGATTATTATGCCTGTATATATCAGAAAAGAAAAAACTGTTAGATTAATTGATATAAAAAATAAAAACCTTGATAGAGCAATTCTTGAATTAGAAAGCGAAGGCTTTAAAGGCATGGTTTTCGATACAGTTTACACATCACAAATAGAGCCTCAAACTGTTATAGATCAATATCCAGAACCGGGTAAAAAAATTAAAAAAGGCAGAACAATCAGGCTAAAAATATCACGTCCAGAAAAAATGATTTTTGTTCCTAATTTAGTAGGGCAATCAAAAAGAAGCTCAGAAATAGCTTTAAGGCAAATTGGTTTAGAAATCGATACCATGTATAATGAATTTAATCCTGATTACCCCAAAGGTACTGTAGCATGGCAATTCCCAAAAGCTGGAGATTACGTTAATAAAGGATTAGGTATACAGATTACAGTTAGCCAAGGGTTGCCTCCTGATTTTTTTCAGGTCCCGCAATTATTTGGGTTGAGTCTTAATAAAGCAAGAGAAGAATTAGCTAGGTCTAGATTAAAAGTTGGTAAAATTTCTTATCAACAAAATGAAGATTTGGTTCCGTATACTGTTTTGGATCAGTCAATATCGCCAGGTACCGTACTAGATCAATCAAGTCAAATAAACTTGGTAATAAGTATCCTTGATCTACAAGATATTTTTGACAAACTTGAAAATGAAAAATGATTAATAAATCAGAATATTCCCGAAAACTTATTCATACTTTTAACCTGGCAATCCCATTATTTTATTATTTTATTATTCCTGATAAATGGGAATTTTTAAATATTTTAATATTATTAACGTTATGTTTTATTGCAATTGACATTTGTAGGAATCTTTTTCCTGCTGTTAAATCAATCTTCTCTATTATTTTCGATAAAATGTTAAGAGCGCATGAATTAAATGGTAAATTTACAGGAGCAACTTGGGTAATGATTGCATCTTGTATATCTGTTTTGCTTTTTTCAAAACCCGTGGCAATTTTAGCCCTAATATTTATGAGTTTGGGGGATACCGCAGCTGGATTAATTGGCCAGCAGTTTGGAAAGCATAAAATAGGTGATAAAACTTGGGAAGGTTTTTTTGCTGGATTAGTCGTTTGCTTGATAATTTCAATTAATTACAATCTACTACCATTACATGTATCAATTTCAGGTGCATGCACAGCTATGATAATGGAAATTCTACCAATTCCATTAGATGATAATTTTAAAATTCCACTTGGCTCCGGTGGAATTATGATGATGCTTTTATCCCCTATTTAATGTCCTTTTTATATCCAACTGTACTGTGGGGGCTTCTAACTGTATCGTTACCAATAATTATTCATCTATTTAGTCTTCGAAAAAACAAAAAAGTAGATTTCTCATCTATTAGACATATCCAAGCTTTAAAAAGTGAATCAATTAGGAAGTTGAAATTACTTAACTGGATTATAATTTTTCTTCGTATGGCCGTTATTGCATCTCTAGTAATTATGTTTTCAGGTCCAATCGTAGTAAATCAATCATCATGGATTCCAAGCGAAGAGGAATCTTTAGCTATAATTATTGTAGATAACTCTGCTAGCATGTCTGTCACAAGAGATGGAGATTCTTTCTTAGACCAATCTTCATCTGAAATTTCAAAAATCATTTCTAGCTTTGAAGGAGTGGTCAATTTAAATATTTTTCAAACTACACCTCCAAAATCGATATTTTCAGGTATTATCGATAATGGTATGGATGTGAATATTGAAAATTGGGATATAAAACAATCAATGGGTGAAGATAGACTATGGACATTCACTGACTCAATCTTAAAAACTGTTAATTCAAATTACCCAAATAAGGAGTGTTTTATATTAAGCGATTTTCCTGTTGAACCATTATCTAGTTTTAAAACTGATTTTGCTAATTGGAGATTTTATTTATTAGGTCGAGAAAACCTTGGGAATAATATTGGAATAAAAAGTATCCAGGCTTTGAATCAAATAAAATTACCCAATGATTTAATTGACCTAACTACTAGGATTGAAAATAGTGGATCTGTTGATCGAAGTGGTGTGCCAATTGAACTTTTTTTAGATGGAGATAGGGCAGGTCAAATTGTAACACAGTTTCAACCTGGAAAAAATAAAGACTTTTTGTTTCAAGTTTATCCAGGAAAGAGTGGTGTTATTCGAGGGAAAGTTGAAATCCCTAAAGATGATTTTATATCGGATAATTCTCAAACATTTGAAATAAATATACCAGAACAAATATCTTGCAAGGTAATTGCTAGTTCTCAAGAAAAATTATTATTAATTAAAACTATTTTAGAGTCCATTTCCGGATCTGAGGGCTTAATTGATATTGACTTAAAAATTAAACCAGAGATTGACAATATCTTTCTTGACAATACGGATGTATTAATTTTACAAGATCCAAATATCTTTTCAATTAGTTCAATAGAAAAGATTAAAAAATTTATTCAAAATGGTGGAAGTATTTTTTGGTTTTCGGGCGAATACTACGAATCATTAAATGAGGTTGCCAGAGAAACCTTCAATTTGCCTAAGTTTAAAGATTTGGTCAAGCTTTCAGGAGAATCCTTTTTTACAGTTAAAATTAATGATCGTGTAAATCCCGTATTTCAAGAGTTAAATTTTCGTGATATAAAATCTGCCTTCCCTCAGATATTTATATACAATAATGTGATCCCTGATAAATCACATAAATCTATTTTATCTCTTAACAATAATGATCCTTTTTTGCTTGAAATTCCATTTTCAGGAAGTAGCATATATTTTTTTAGTTCTTTTTTAGATTTGAGATGGAACGATTTCGGAATGAAAGGTTTATTAATCCCCATGATTTATAGGTTGTTAATGTTTACTGTAATTGATGAACACAATAGTTCTATGATATATATTGATGAGCCTAAAACCATTCGTCTTACGAAAGATTTAATCAATAATAAATGGAAGATTAAATTACCATCAGGCGTCGAAATTCTGGTTATACCTGATTATGATACTGAGCAGTTAATTTTTTCTCAAACTCATGAGTTAGGATCTTATCAAGTTTTTGCAGATGATGAGTTTTACACAGCTTTTTCAACAAAACTTTCACCATTTGAATATCCAAATCTCAGAGTAAATAAATCTAAATTGATTGATATATTTGGCACTGACAGATTTAATTGGATTGATACTGGTAACGATATAATATCGACAATTAAGAATAAAAGGCATGGACGTTCCTTATGGCGAACATTTTTGATTATATCAATTGGTTTACTATTCATTGAATCTTTTCTTAGTCGTCCTAGATTAAACGCGTTGAAAAACATTACAAATGTCTAATAATAATTTTGTTCAAAAAGAAAAAGCCATTCTAGTTGGAGTTATACATGGCAATCTAGATGAAAAAAAAGTCAATCAGCACTTGGATGAATTATCTCTTCTTACTGAAACAGCTGGTGGTGAAGTTGTAGGTTGTATTAAGCAAAAACTAAATAGAATCAACCCATCTTATTTTATTGGAACAGGTAAGGCCAAAGAGGTTATAAATATAGCTAAAGAACAAAATGCATCTATAATAATTTTTGATGATGAGCTTAGCCCATCACATGTAAAAAACTATAATAAACTTTCGGAAGAAATAAAAGTAATCGATCGCAGTGCACTTATTTTAGATATTTTTAAACAACATGCACAAACTAAAGAAGCAAAGACCCAAGTCGAGCTTGCTCAATTACAATATATGCTTCCACGACTCACAAGAGCTTGGACACATCTTGAGCGTCAAATGGGTGGTATTGGTACAAGAGCAGGAGCTGGAGAAACTCAGATCGAAGTTGATAGGCGCTTGGTTCGCACACGTATTTCAAAATTGAAAAATGAGTTAATTAAAATTGATAAAGAGAGGGTAACTCAGAGCAAAAGGAGGAGTGATCAATTTAAAGTTGCTTTAGTAGGTTATACCAATGCTGGGAAATCAACTCTGATGAATGTGATGTCTGGAGCGGATGTATATACCAAAGATCAACTTTTTGCAACATTGGACACTACGGTTAGATCGTTAAGATTAGAAGGAACTCATCAAATTCTATTGAGTGATACCGTTGGATTTATTAGAAAGTTACCACATCATCTAATAGCAAGTTTTAAAAGCACATTAAATGAGGTAACCCTTGCTGATTTAATATTGATTATTCTAGATGTATCTTCAAATCAAATCTTAGATCATTATAAAACTATTATAAGTGTATTAGAAGAACTTGGTGCATCTAGGCATCCAACTTTGGTTGTTATGAATAAAATAGACCAATTAGATCCTACTTCAAAAATCAATCATCTTAAATTAAAATTCCCTGATGGTGTCTTTGTTTCTGCTTTAAATCAACTTAGAATTAATCAACTTAATGATAAAATCATTCAGATGATTGATCAAAACCTTGAAGAGCTTGATCTTTTATTCAGTTATAAAGAAGCAAAGAAAATTGCAATTGCACAAGAAGGTGTTAAAGTAATGGAACGTAAATATAATAATGACCATGTAAAGTTAAAGGTGAAGGGGACAAGAAAGAAAATTGGTCAATTAATAAGGATTTTAGATGATAAAAAAACCTCGAATTAATTCGAGGTTTTTTTATCAATTTACTTTGGAATCGATTTCAAGGATCCGTATTGAAACGGTAGAGGTCTCTAAAAACAGCAGAAGTCCTTTATCTTATTCAAAAAATAAGAAAGGCATGTCTTTTGATTTTAGAAGGTTATCTCAAGTATTTGAGTTTGAAGATCCTGAAATTCAAAGACCAAAGTAAACAATAGTAAATTACATAATAAGTACATCAATTAAAATGAAACTTGAATCAAAATTTGTGCTTCTTATCAATTAATAGATTCACTTGAATGTACTGCTACCGCAACGCTTGCATCTCCAGTAACATTGGTAACCGTACGCATCATATCTAAAATTCGATCCACTCCAAGAATTAATGCAATTCCAGCACTTGGGACACCTACAGCTTCCAAAATAATAATGAGCATAATTATTCCAGCACCAGGGACTGCTGCTGTTCCAATTGATGCCAATACAGCAGTAAATACAATTGTTAATTGAGCTCCTAAAGTAAGATCCATGCCTAATGTTTGAGCAATAAAAACTGCAGCAACTGCTTGATATAATGCTGTGCCATCCATGTTTATGGTTGCTCCAAGAGGTAAAACAAAAGATGAAACTTCTTCAGACACCCCTAGTTCATCTTCACATCTTTCCATGGTTACAGGCAATGTCGCACCACTAGAACTTGTTGAAAATGCCAATAATTGAGCTGGTGCTATTCCTTGATAGAATGTTTTGAGATCCATTTTTGAAAATAATTTTAATACAGCTGTATACGTAATGGCCATTTGAAGGATTAATCCTATAATTACAGCTAGCATGTAATATCCGAGAGCACTTAGTAATTCTAAAATATTATTTAGATTATCACCAGCCACGGATGTAATGGTATCGGCTATAAGTGCAAAAACACCAATTGGTGCTACAAGCATAATATTATCAACAAGCTTAATTACAAGCTCATTGATACCTTCGAAAAAATCTAGCACTGGCCTACCCTTATTTTTTGGAATTTGAATTAATGCAATTCCTACAATAATAGCGACAAATACGACTTGAAGCATATTTCTATTGTTTGAGGCTGAGCTAAAAACATTATCTGGAACCATATCAACTAAGGGTTGAAGTAGACTACGGTCTTTGACTTCTGCAGCTGCTTCCATTCGACCTGAAGCTGCTGTTTGATAAGTTTCTTGAAGCTTTATTTTCATATCTTCAGGAACCGTATCACCAGGTCTCAATATATTAACTGAAATTAGACCAATGGTGACGGCTACAGCTGTTGTTACAATATAAATAGTAATAGTTTTGCTACCAATTCGCGATAATTTCTTTGTATCGGATAAAGATGCAACACCTGTGATTAGTGAAGATAAAACTAACGGAACGGCAATTAATTTTAGCAAATTAAGAAATATTTTTCCAAACGGCGCAACCCATTGAGTAGTGAATTCAGTTAATCCCTGAGAAGCAGCAAATATCCCGAATAAGAGTCCCATAAGTAGACCGAT
>CETT01101997.1_pt1 | contig 9718 bp, 6 predicted proteins | sample 356361 | NCBI WGS metagenome assembly CETT01 (sample SAMEA2622429, study PRJEB7988) | marine metagenome | isolation source: saline water (ENVO:00002010), including | reverse complement strand
TTCGTCGACTGGCAGCCCGGCCAGACCGTGACCGTGACCGGTTTCGCGGTGCCGACCGGTGAGTTCGTTATCGACGCCATCCGTCTTTATCGCACGGCCAGCAGCGGCGCCGGCACGATTTATCAGTTCGTTGATGAGATTGGGGTCACACGCGACAGTTATCGTGACAACGTGGACAACGACCGGCTGGGTGAAGAGCTGCCGACGACGACCTGGATCGGCCCGCCCGAGAATATGCACAGCCTGGTGACATTGCCCAACGGCATGTTGGCCGGCGCCTCCGGTCTGGATATCTGCATCAGCGAGCAATACGTGCCGCACGCCTGGCCGGACGAATACCGGCATACCGCGGACGATCCTGTGGTCGCCCTCGGTGTGATCGACAACAGCCTGATCGTGCTTACCGGCCGCGCCCCGTACGTCATCACCGGCGCCTCACCGGCCAGCATGACCATGACCGAGATCGGCTCGCCCGATTTCGCCTGTGTCTCCCGGCGTGGCGTGGCCAGCGTGCCCGGGCTGGGCGTGGTCTATCCCACGGCCAACGGCCTGGCCGGCATCACCGCCGGCGGCGTTGCAAATCTGATCGGTAACTACATGAGCCGCGAGCAATGGGCGGCCTATCAGCCTGAAACCATGCAGGGCCTAGCCCATCGCGGCCGCTGGTTCGGTTTCTATGACGGCGGCTGTCTCGTCTACGACCCGGCCGGTGGCGACGGCGCGTTGTACGAGCTGGATCTGGATGTCGCCGGCGGTTATCGCGATCCGGCCACGGACACGCTGTATCTGATCGTCGACGGCCAGATTCAAGCCTGGAACGAGGCCGATACCCCGTTTGCGGCATACCGATGGCGCTCCAAGCGCTACGAGCTACCCCGCCCATCAGCGTTTTCGGCCGCGCGTATCCGGGCGGCTAGTTACACCGACCTTACGCTGAATCTGATCGCCAACGACACGCCCGTGGCCAGCCTGCCCGTGCCGGGCCCGACGGTCTTTCGCTTGCCGATCGTGCAGCGCAGCGCCGATTGGGCGTTCGAGCTGACCGGCACCGATCGCGTCTACGACGTGGCGATCGCCGAAACCGCAGACGAGATCTGACCATGCCAGCGCGCGGCAAGACACAGGGCATTCCGCCAGTTGCAGGCGTCAAAGACCCGGCCGTCGCCCGCATCCTATCCGCGCTGCGCGAGAACGCTATCGCCAACGAGGCCCGCCAGACGCGCGGCCAAGCATCCGGCGGCGCCGGCGGGCCACGGCAGGCCAGCGGTCAGGCACCCAGTTCGCCTGGCGTTCGCCCGAACCCGCCGCTCAATCTCGCAGCACAGGGCATATTTGGCGCGGTCATTCTCGAAGTGGATGCAATCCCGGCCAGTGCGGCGGCCATTGAATGGCTGGCCGCGCCTGACGATGACCTGAGCCAGGCCAAAGTCGTTGGCCAATCCGCCGTGCCTCTGTTTCGTCATTATGTCGGCGACGACACAAAGCGTTGGTATTGGGCCCGCGCCGTCGGTTTTGGTGAATCGGGACTTCGCAGTGCGCTAAATCAGACCGCCGGCACGCCGGCCCGGTCGGCGAAGAACGTCGATCTGATCATCTCGAACCTGAACGAGCAGATCGGCCGTGATCAGCTGGTCGATGACATTACCTCGACCATTGATCTCGTCACCGCCGGCCCGGACGTGCCGGGCAGTGTGGCGGCCCAGGCCGAGGCAGTGCGCGACGACCTCAATCAGCGTGCCGATTTGATCGACGAACAGATCAGCCAGACGCGCGATGATCTCGCCGAAAGCGCTGAGGCGCTGCAAGATCGAGTTGACGACACGAACCAGTCGGTCGCCGAGACGCGCGAGTATATCGGTCGCACGGCGGACGCCCTTGGCGAGCGTGTCGATGCCGTGGGCCGCGATGCGCGCACGATCAACCTGATCACGCCACCCGGTCAGGCTGTCACCGCTTACACGCGAACTCTGTTGCGTGAACGCCGGATCGAGCAGTCGCTGGCCGGCGAGATCGAGGCCGCTGAAACCCAAGCGCGTGACGCTGCGGATAGTCTCGCCGACCGGGCACTGACGCTCGAAGGCCGGGCCGACGAGCTGCGCGCGGATCTTGATGAAGACGTTGCTGAGCGCCAGACCCAAGTAAACCGCCTGACCACCGATCTCAGCCAAGAAGTGCAAGACCGGATCGGCGCCGACGATGCCGCGCGCGCGGCGCGTCAGACCGAGACGACGACGCGACAAATTGAAGACGACCGGCTTGTCGAGACGTTGACAACGCTGTTTGCCATCGGCGGCAGCCGTGATCCGGTTTATCGGCGAGCCGATCAGGTGCCGGATAACCCGCCGCCCGGCGCATATCGAATTATCGACACAGAAACCGGCCCCGCCCTGGAGCGTTATCAGGACAGCGCTTGGCAATCCGTGAATGGCTTCGACGCCGACAGCATTCGCGCCACGATCGCTGAGAACCAGACGGTCAGCCAGAACCGCGATGATGCGCTGGCCCGTGACGTGTCGTTGCTCGAATCCGGCTTGTCGAGCGCCGAGCAGAACATCGACGCCAACAGCCAAGCCACGGCCGCGGTTGAGACGCAGACACAGAACAACGCCGATGGCATATCGACGAACGCCACAAACAACGAAACGCTGCGATCGGATCTGACGGATCTTGAAACCGGCCAAACGGCCCAGGCAGACACACTGAGCAGTCACGGCACGCGCATCACGCAGACGGAAACCGAGCAGTTTGCGCAATCTGAACGCCTGGATGCGGTTGAGTCCGGCGTGTCAGACGCGCGCGACGGCCTGGACGCGGCATCGACTGCGCGTGACCAGCTATCGACCGACACACGCCAGAACGCCGACACGATCGAAACCCAGGGCCAGCGTCTGGTCGACGTCGAGTCTGGACTGACAGACGCCCAGCAGGGCATCGATGCCAACACAAACGCCACCAGCGCGCTCGACACGCGAACCACCTCGACCGAACAGGAGCAAACGGCCCAGGGGCAGCGCCTCGACGTTATTGACGGCAGCCTGACAACGCTGGACGAGCAAACACAGCTCAACGCCAACGCGGCCAACGGGCTCGACACGCGCCTGACCAATACCGAAGACGAGCAGACTGCCCAGGCCGGCCGGCTCAGCGCTATTGAGTCCGGCGTGTCAGACGCGCGCGACGGCCTGGACGCGGCATCGACTGCGCGTGACGGCCTGGATACGCGCATCACCGCCAACAAAGAATCGACCGAGACTGTGGCCGCGCGTACGACAGCCCTGGAATCCGGCTTGTCCGATGCCGAGGCCGGCGTCGACGCGAACACACAAGCGACCGACGACCTGCGCAACCGCGTCATCCTCACCGAGGATCGCGCCGAAACCACGGCATCCAACGTCATCGACCTCCGCGGCCAGCTCGTCGATACGCAGAATCAACAGGCCGCCCAGGGCGACGCCATCAACGCGCTGAAAACAACCAGCACGCGCCAGGGCGACGAACTCTCGCAGCAGTCGGCAAACCTGATTCAGGTTTCGTCGCGTCTCGACCAGATCAGCGAAACCGGGGCCGAGAACCTGCTCGGTGCGGATGCCGACGACGAGGCCGAGGCGAAAACCGTGGCTCTTGATCTGGCCAGCACCACGCTGGGATCTGGCGATCTCGTATCGGCCTACGGCGAGTTCCAGCACGCCACCGACGTGACGGTCGATTTCGTCATCGATGCCCGAGACAGCGCGGGCACTGTGCTCGACACGCTCACCACCGGCGGCGTCGGCGGGCCGGACTATGAAGCGGCCAAAGTGCAAGGCTTCAAGATCCCAGCCAGCGCAGCAACGCTGCATCTGACGGCCACGGCCGGCACGGCTCGCTATTTCAGCCTGAACCGCGGCCCGCTTGCCGTCGTGTTTCGCGCGCCATCGGCCACGGCCGAAGCCCTTGGGGATCTGCGATCGACGGTCAACAAACAGGGCGAAACGCTCGAGAGCACGTCACAAGACGTGACCAAAGTTCAGTCCGGAGTCAGCGCGCTCGACTCGCAGCAGCAGGCCAACACGTCGCTGCTCGATAGCGTTGACACACTGTCGCGCCAGAACGCCGACGAAATCACGACGCAAGGCGGCCGCCTGACCAAAGTCGAGTCCGGCGTCGAGGACACGCGAAACCAGGCCAACGGCAACGCCGGAGCGATTGACGGCATCGACACGCGTGTGTCGTCTACCGAGCAGGGCCAGATTGCCCAGGCCAACCGCCTCAGCGACGTGGAAGCCGGACTGTCCGCAGCCGAGCAGGGCGTATCGGGGAACGCCCGCGCTCTCGATGACACGACACTCGACGTGCAGCGCAACGCCGATGAGATCGACGTGCAAGCGGGCCGCACGACCGAGATCGAGGGCCGCGTTGCCAGCGTCGAGACCGGCGAACAAGCCAACAGCCGGGCGATCGAGGACGTGCAGACCCAGAGCACGAACAACGCCGATGAGCTGAGTACGCAGGCCGATCGCTTGGCCGGTGTCGAGTCCGACCTGGGCAACACACAGTCAGACGTGGCAGCGAACACCCACGCAGCCGAGGAATTGAGCACACGCTCGCTGCAAACCGCCGCTCGTTTGGAAACCGCCGGCCGGCGCATCGAAAGCATCGATGCCGAGCTTGTGGGCCAGCGCTCGATCAGCCTCGTCACGCCACCAGGCAAAAGCGTGAGCGCGGCGACGAAGAATCTCGCCAACGCACGCGCAATTACCCAGACCGACAGCCGCGTTACCGAAACACAAGACACGCTGGAAAGCGTCGGCAACCAGGTCACATTGCTTGAAAACGGGCTGACCGACGTAGAGCAGGGCGTCAATGCCAACGCCACGGCCAACGACGAGATCAGAAACCGCGTCACATCCACTGAGCAGCAGCAAGAGACCGAGTCCGAGCGCGTCACAGCCTTGTCCAACGAGCTATCGAACACGCAGGACCAGGCCGCGGCCAACACGGACGCCACGAACGCGCTGGGCTCGCGCATAACCCAGACCGAGGAAGGGCTGGAATCAACGGCGAGCGACCTGACCGCGCTACAGAACCGCGCCCAGACAGCAGACGGCGAGCGGCAAGCGAATGCGAACGCGGTTGGCGGCTTGCGCAGCGACATCGAAGTCATCGACGGCACGCTCAGGGCCACGAACGAACGCGCGACCGAACTGGAAAGCCGTGTCCGAGCGTTCTCGATCAGGGACGAGATGGGTTTCGAGGATGGCGAGAAAGGTCTGGTGGCCGCCCCGACTGGTTGGGAGCTCGAAGGCCAGCCGCAGATCGCGACTTACTACACAGACGCATTTTCGGACGAAAACGGCAGCCGCTTGGCCTACGGTAATGACGGCTCTGGGCCGTCGCCGGGCGCCTGGGGCATCAAGCGCATGTTTGCGCTGCAAGAAGGCGGTGGCCGTGCCGACGCGCTATTCAAAACTCGAATCATATCCGGCTATTGCTACGGGTTGCTCAGCTTCTACGACGAAGACGGGGATCTGATTTCACAGCATCCAGGCCAGGAGCTCACGACGGACTACAACGGCCACGTCGAGATTCACACAGACGCGCCGGCCAACGCTCGAAACATGGCGCTCTCGCTGCGCGCGTCGCGCCTAACGGCTTAGGAGAAATCGATGGCAGACAGTAAAGCGGAACGCTACGGACTCATGACGTTCACCGGGCCGGCCGGGCGGACATATTTCGACAAAGACGGGGTGCTGCAAACAGCGGGCGAGAACGAGATTCGTGAAGAATACGACTCGCTGACTGGTGAATATCTTGGGACGTTGATTGAGCCCCCGATACGAACCAACCATTTGCCATACTCCGATAATTTCCGAAAATGGAGAGTGTTGACATCTGGTGGATCAGTTTCTTTGATCGATGCGTCAGCGGCATCACCAGATGGGGGTAATAATGCTCAACGGTATAGATTTGAGATTAACGGATCTTCTGGATATGCACTTATTCAAGAAACTTTTTCGAGTATTGAAAAATTAAAATTTTCTGTTTTTATTCGATTTGTGAGCGGAAACACGAATAAAATAATCACATACAGAGATGGTTTTTTAGAAGGAGACATGCCATTTGAAATAGAAAACACATGGAATCGATACGAAAAAACCTTCCAAAAGATTGATAACAATTTAAAAATTGGTTTAATTACAAACTTAGGATCAAAAAACAATGACTGGGTTGAAATTGATGTATGGGCAGCTCAAATTGAACGCGGAGAAAATGCAACTTCGTATATCCCGACAAACGGCTCGCCAGTAACACTCAGGGGCGAAGACGCCCGATTAACTGATCTTGCGCTATTCAGCAATCTTGAGCGAGGGGCGTTATACATTGAGTTTGAAGCGATCTCTGACGGCGAACTTCTTTCCACGGACGGCGGCATATTCATAGGCGTGACGGGCGAAACGATCTACGTCGATGATGGAGTCACGCGTAGCGAGCACGCGCTCGCAATAGGCGTAAATCGATTTGCGATTTCGTGGGACGGTGAAACGCGTACGGAGTCCGCAAACGGTAACGACCCTGTAACGTACGATTGCGCTGGATGGGGAAGTGGCGATCTCTATCTGTGCCGCACCGCCGGGGCGTACATCAGCCCGAACGATTATCTGAATTACGAGCAGACAGCCGCCTCGGGCAACGAGCTACAGCGTTGGACTGCGGGTGTCTAGTGGCATACGAGCTTGACGACGGAAACGACAACCTCGTCCTGTTCGATGATGTTGTCGTTCGGTACGACCGTGGCTTGTCCGATGCCGAGCCTGACGCAGTTCAGAAAGCGCGTGCCCGTGCTCGGCTTCGAGCGGACACAACGGCCAACGGCAATGACATAAAGTCTGTAGCTGCCCGTGCTCTCGATCTTGAATCCCGCGCCGACACGGCCCGCGGCGAACGCGAGAACCAGGCGAACGCGCTGCGCAACATTGAAGCCATCGCCGATACGCAGGGCGACACGCTCAATAGTTTGTCGACAGACCAGTTGGCGCTCGCGAACCGTGTTGCCGATACTGAAGAGGGTGTTTCGGCAGCGAGCCAGGCCATTGAAGAGACCACGTCCCAGGCCGCGCGAAACGCTGAAGATATCATCGCAGCCGCCAGCCGATTATCTTCGCTGGAGTTGACCACCGCAGATCAGCAGGCTGCGATAAGCACGAAAGCATCTCAAAGCCGCCTAGATCAAGTTGAAAGCGATGCCGCGTCTGCGCGTGGCATGTTGAAAAGCCAGATTGAAGCGGAATACCGAGACGACCTGGCTGACTCGGAAGCTGCGGCAAGTGGAGCGCGTGATGCGCTCCAGGCCGATATCCGCACCAGAGCGACCGAAAGCGAGCTCGCAGAGGTCGAAGCCAACGCCGAATCGGCTCGCTCGCAGCTTCAAACCACGCTGTCATCGCAGATCGGCGATAACACGGCCTTCATTCAAAACACGGCGGAGACCGTGGACGGTATCTCAGCCCAACAGGTCTTCAAGGTAAGCGCGGGCGGTGCGATCGCGGGGCTTGGCCTGGCCACCGGGCCCACCGGCGACGATGGCGTCACACAAAGCCGAATTCGGTTTTACGCCAATCAGTTCGCTTTCATAACAGACGATGCCGATGGGTCGCCGTCGTTCCCGGTCACAATTCAGGGCAGCAAGGCAATGCTGAACACTGCGCTGATTGGCGAAGCGCAGATCACAGACGCAATGATCAGAAATCTAGCCGCAAACAAAATCGTTGCGGATGAGCTATCTGCGATCTCGGGCAATATGGGGACGCTGACCGCAGGCACGATCGTATGTGGCGCCACGGATGGCGTCGGTGGTCGAGTTGTCCTGGATGGTGATTCCGAGTACGCCATATGGGCAGGCTCGGGCGGCCGATCGGCGCAGAACGCGAATTTTTATCTGACTAGAAATGGCGACGCGATTGCCAACAACATTCGTGCACGCGGAGACATTGAGGCAACGTCAATCAAGGCCGATAGCGCGAACATTGTTTCAACGCTGATGTTGCAGGGCGACGCTGTAACAATCCCGCTCGGCGACAGCAATGATAGCCGAACGAGCATAAATTCAACAAACTGGAAGACGCTAGCCAGTGTTTATATCAAGGCCAGCGATTTTCAGTACGCTAAGACTGTGATGGTTTTTGTTGGCGCTGATTTTGACTTGCAATACCTTGATATTCTAAACGGTCCGTCTGGGGGAACTGAGCTCCAAACACGGTTGATAAAAGAAGAGAAAAAGTATTTCGATATGGACCTCGACGTTCTAACGCCGGGCAGTATACTTAAGCGTCCTTTTTCTACTGCCCGCATGATTAACGTAGGCAACTCGTCAGGGTATCTTTACTTACAGGCTCGAATGTCGAGCTATAAGCAGGGCATGAATTTCGACGCCTTAAATCGATACATTGCGCTCCTCGGCCTAAAAGACGGATAGGCCGTCGCCACACGTTGCCGCACCTGCTATAGTGACAAGCACAATAGCCGATCTATCCAAACCCGCCTCCGAGCGGGTTTTTTTATGCCCGCGATAAGGAGCTGGCGATGAGCATGAATATCGATGATGTGAAAAAGCGCCGCGATACGCTGGCCGAGACGATCAAGGCCGAGCTGGCCAAGTTCCAGCGTGAAACGGGCGTGGCGGTGTCGAACGTCAATGCGGTGGCCCAGCGCAGCCCCGAGGATAAGTCCGCCTGGCCGGGCCAGGTTCGTATCCATCTGCGCATCGCCGATGAGTGATGCGTTGAGTGGTGCGTTGAGCGAGGCGCTGCGCGGCGATCAGGCCGCCGTACGCCTCATTCGCGACCTCAGCAGCATATTCAGCGCGCAAGGCGCGCTCGACACGCCGGCCACACTGCATCGGGCCGCGTGGCAGGCACTGGTCGAGGTGCCCAGCAACCCGTTCTTTCAGCAGCACGCCGATAGCTTGCGCCCGATGGTGCGCCAGGCACTGCTCGACAGTCAGGCCGCCCAGGTTATGGCCGGTGGCGATGGCCACGAGCAGACGCTGGCGTTCGTGTTGCGCGACGGGCTGATCGGCCTGATCTGCCATTGCGCGTATCTGGTCGGCGGCTATGCCTGGGCCGTAGAGGCCGGGCCGAAGATCCGCGCGCGTTTCCATCAGGAAACCCTTGAGGATTTTCTGACACGCCTGAACCCGCCGGAGGCCAGCGATGACGGAGCGTGAGTTTCTGCGCTCGGTACTGCACGACCGGGGCGATGCCGTTGCCCTGTGCGAGCAGTTATTTCGGGCATCGCAACTGATTGACGACCTGCATGACGGTGACAAGACCGTCACGCCGGCCCAGCGCCAGGCGCTGATCTGGGAGATGCTGGTCGCGATCCCCGAGAACGTTTTCTATCGCCGCCACTTTGCCGCGTTGCAACCGCTGGTGCGCGCGGCGCTCAACGACTGGCTGGACAGCACCGACCTAGAAGCCACCGGCGATGCCCACGACGGCACGCTCGCTTTCGTATTGCGCGACCAGCTTACGGCCGTAGTCAGCCAGTGCGCCTATATCGTGGGCGGCTATGACTGGATGCGCAGCGTATCGACACAGATCCGGCGGCATTTTCATGACGAAACGCTCGACGACTATCGGGCATCGATCACGCAGGAGGCATCGTGAGCGGCGGCGGAGGCGGCGACAACCGCGTGGAAGAAACCGAGGCCCAGCAAGAACAGTCGCGCATCGCGATCGAC
>CETT01026107.1_pt1 | contig 9732 bp, 10 predicted proteins | sample 356361 | NCBI WGS metagenome assembly CETT01 (sample SAMEA2622429, study PRJEB7988) | marine metagenome | isolation source: saline water (ENVO:00002010), including | reverse complement strand
GTTGTGGTCTAGACAATGGGTTGATACCCAAGGCGATCGACGCGAGTCGATCGATGCGTTCCCGCGGCAGGTAACCACCCGCCGCCCAACCAGTGATGCACAGCCTATGAAACTTTGGAAACGGGCAGGCGCGATTCTGTGTCTGATGGCCTTGACGGCCGGCACCACGGCCCAGGCCGATATCGCCGAAAACGAGGCCGCACAGCGTCTGGATGATGCCACCAGCGTACTGCAGCAGTTCGTCAACATTCCCGAAAACGCGGTGCCGCAGGCGCTGTTGCGCCAGGCCTACGGTGTGGCCGTGATCCCCAGCGTGTTCAAGATCAGCTTCTTGGGCGGCGTGCAGCGCGGCAAGGGCGTGCTTTCGGTACGCACCGGCGACGGGGACTGGTCGGATCCGAGCTTCATCACCCTGACCGGCGGATCCGTGGGCTTTCAGGCTGGCGTGTCCTCGACCGACATCATCCTGGTGTTCAAGACCCAGCGCAGCGTGGATCGGATCGCCAACGGACAGATCAGCCTGGGCGGTGATGCCACCGTGGCCGCCGGGCCGTTCGGGCGCAGCGTGGGGGCTTCGACCAACATGAGCTTCGATGCCGAGGTCTATTCCTACTCGCGCTCCAGAGGCCTGTTCGGCGGGGTATCGCTGGGCGGGGCACGCCTGGGTATCGACAAGGACGCCAACTGGCTGTTCTATAACGAACCGGGCATCGAAGCCCGCACGCTGCTGCGTCGCGATACCGGCCAGTCCCTGCCGCCGGCCGGCGAGCGCTTCGTCTATACGCTGAACCAGTACATGCCGCCTTCGAGCGACAAGTTCAATTACGACAGCAACACCGGCAGCGCCGGGCAGACAGCGCCGGCGACGAGCCAGCAGAGCGACTACGAGTCGGCCCCGGTCTCCTCCGGCACGCTCTCCGGCCAGACCCAGCCCTACGACAGCGGGAGCGCCGGCAACGGCATCACCGTGCAGCAGGGGGCCAACGATTCCGGCTATCAGGGCACCGGGGCGACCTCGGACTACACCGGCGATTCCTCGACGTATCGCAGTGCCGATCAGCAGTAGTCATCGTCATGCCCGCAGCCGGTCTCGGCGCAGCACGTGAAACGCGTGCTGCGGTGGGGACTGGTGCTGGCGCTGACGGCCGCGCTGGCGCCGGGGGTGTTGCTGCTGGTCTTTCGTTTCGTGGATCCACCGACCACGGCGTTCATGACCCATGCGCGTGAGCAGCTTGTCGACAACGGCCAGGCCGCGACGCTGTATCAGCACTGGGTGCCCATCGAAACCATCGCGGCCTGCATGCCGCTGGCCGTGGTGGCCAGCGAGGACCAGACCTTTCCCGATCACCACGGCTTTGCCTGGGACGCGATCGAGAAAGCCTTGGCCGCGAATGCCCGCGGCAACAGCATGCGCGGGGCTAGTACCCTCACCCAGCAGACCGCGAAGAACCTGTTTCTGTGGCCGGCACGGTCTTATATCCGCAAGGGCATCGAGGCCTATGTGACGGTCTGGATGACACTGGTCTGGCCGAAATCCCGTGTGCTGGAGGTCTATCTCAACGTGGCCCAGTTCGGCCCGCGCGTGTTCGGGGTGGATCAGGCCGCACGACGGTTTTTCGATCGGCCACCGAGTGCGCTCACCCGGCGCCAGTGTGCATCGCTGGCCGCCGTGCTGCCGGCGCCCACCGAATACGATGCCGTGCATCCCAGCGGCCACGTGGCCAGCCGAATCGACTGGATTCAGGGCCAGATGCACAATCTGGGCAGCGGTTATCTCGACTCGATACTGAAACCGTGAACGCTCTACACTACGCGTCGCGTTTCATGACCGGATCTCTATGCTGACCGCCAGTGCGTTCAAGCCGGCCTTCTGGCTGGCCAACCCGCATGCCCAGACGCTGTTTGCCGCCAAGGCCCGGCCGATGCCGCGCCTGTCCCCCCGCACCGAGCGCCTCGAGCTTGCCGACGGCGATTTTCTGGATCTGTCATGGGTCGAGCGGGCCGACACGCCGGCCGAGGCGCCGGTGGTCATCGTGCTGCACGGGCTGACGGGCTCGCTCGACTCGAAATATGCGCGCGGGTTGCTTTCGCGTATCCAGGCCCACGGTGGACGTGGCGTACTGCTGCACTTTCGGGGATCGGCTGTACCCAATCGCCTGCCACAGACCTATCACTCGGGCGAGACACGCGATCTGGCCTATGTGATCGATCATGTCCGCCGCACGTATCCGGGCGCGCCGCTGGCCGGTGTGGGCTACAGCCTGGGCGGTAACGTGCTGCTGAAATATCTGGGCGAGCAGGGGGAACGCTCGCCGTTGGCCTGTGCCACGGCGGTGTCGGTGCCCTATGACCTGGCCGCCTGTGGCCAGGCGATCAAGCAGGGCCTGTCGCGTTTTTATCAGGCGCATCTTCTGTCCGGCATGCGCGCGGTGGTGCGGGCCAAGCAGGCAGCGGGGGTCTATGCCAGTGATATCGTCCTGCCCGAGCTGGACGAACTGACCGATTTCGCCCGCTTCGATGACGCGGTGACGGCGCCGCTGAACGGTTTTGTCGATGCCGCAGATTATTATGCGCGCTCGAGTAGCCGTGGGTTCCTGCGCACGATCCGTACGCCTACGTTGATGCTGCATGCCCGGGATGATCCGTTCATGTCGCCGTCGGTGGTGCCGGATGAGAACGAGCTCTCGGATGCCCTGCGGCTGGAGTTGTCGGCAAGCGGCGGCCACGTCGGTTTCGTGGCCGGTGATCGGCTGGGCCGGCCGGTGTACTGGCTCGAGCAGCGGATTCCGGCGTTTCTGCGTGCCCATCTGCCGGGTTTCGAGCCCGGTGCAGTGGCCGCGGCGGTCCCCGCGCCCTGAACGTCGTGCCGGATCTGCGGGTCGTTGTGCCCACGCTCGACGAGGCCGACACGCTGCCGGGCCTGCTCGCGGATCTGGCCGCTCAGCGGGGTGTTGATTTCGAGGTCGTGATTGCCGACGGCGGCTCACGCGATACAACCGTGGCCATCGCTCGGGCCGCCGGGCAGCGCTGTATCGAGTGTGCGCCCGGCCGGGGGCACCAGATGAATCAGGGGGCTTGGGACTTCACCGGCCGCTGGCTGTTGTTCCTGCACGCCGATACGCGCCTGATCCATACGCAGCAGCTGGCCGACGCACTGGCCGCGCTGGCGGGCACACCCGGTTGCACGGCAGGGCATTTCGCGCTGTCATTTGCGCTGGACGGCGTGCCGGCGCACGGCCTGTTGTATCGCTATATGGCGGCCAAGAGCCGGACCAACCGGCGCTATACCATCAACGGCGACCAGGGCTGTCTGATCCGACGCCGTTTTTTCAACGCACTGGGCGGTTACGATACGCGGCTGGCGTTTCTGGAGGATCAGCGCCTGGCCGGCCGGATACACGACGCCGGGCAATGGCAGCTTCTGCCCCATGCGGTGATCACCTCGGCGCGTCGTTTCGAGTGCGAGGGCCGCCTGCGGCGTTATGCGCTGATGGGCTTGATCATGGCCATGTACGTCGGTGAGCTGGAGACCTTTTTCACCACCGCCGATGCGATCTATGCCCCGCAGAGCGCGACCGGGCGTCTGCGACTCGTCCCGTATTTCAGGCACGCGTTGCGCGTTATCGAGGCCGCAGGCCCGGCGCACGGTGTACAGGCTGTCTGGCGGGTGGCCGGTTGTGTTCGCGCACAGACCTGGCAGCTGCATCTGGCGATCGCCCTGGCTCTGGGCCGGCGCGTGGACGCGGTCAAGCCGGTTCGACTCGCCGACAGGGCGCGGTCTCTGTCATCCTCAGCGCTGGCACAGCCTGTGCACGTTGCAGCACAGGTTGTTCTGTTCTTCGTGCTGGCAGTCGCGGTCTTTGGCCCGCTGGCCTGTCTGCGTCTATTTTCGAGGCCGGCGCCTGGGCCGGTCTTTATTGCGAGGGGTCAATGACCGACCAGACCGATGTGCCGACCTGGTCGGCCAAACAGTATCGTCGTTGCCTGGAAGGGGCGCTGGGTGTGCCGTTCGTGGGCGGCAACAAGGTGGATGTGCTGGTCAACGGCGATCGTATATTTCCGCCGATGATCGAGGCCATCGAGGCCGCCGAGCACACGATCGAGTTTCTCACTTTCATTTACTGGCAGGGTGATGTGGCCAGCCGAATCGGTCAGGCCCTGGCCGATCGGGCACGGGCCGGGGTGGCCGTGCGGGTGCTGCTCGACGCCTTCGGCGCGCAATGGATGCAGCAGTCGGTGATCGATCAGCTGCGCGAGGCTGGGGTCGAGATCGCCTGGTTCCGGCCCAAGGCACGCTGGCGTGTCTGGCAGATCGATAACCGCACACATCGCAAGATTCTGGTGGTCGATGATCGCGTCGGCTTTACCGGGGGCGTGGGCATTGCCGCGGAATGGGAGGGCGATGCCCGCAACCCGGATGAATGGCGCGAGACACATTTCCGTATCGAAGGCCCGGCTGTCGATGGGCTGCGCGCGGCTTTCGTCTCCAACTGGGTCGAGGCCGGGCGTGCCGGTCATGATCTGTTTCGCGCGCTGGCGCCGCAGCCGACGCCCGGCGACGTGGCGCTACAGGTGATTCGTACCTCGGCCGCCGTGGCCTATAGCGATGTGGCCACGATCTTTCGCCTGGCACTGACCGTGAGCCGGCGTCGTGTCCGGGTGGCCACCGGATATTTCGTGCCCGATGAAGCCCTCATGACGCTCATGGAAGAGGCCGTGGCGCGGGGCGTGGCGATCGATGTGCTCATGCCCGGCCCGCACAACGACTCCCGAGTGGCCACAATGGCCGCCGAGGCCACGTTCGAGCGCTTGAGCACGGCCGGTATCAATCTGTATCGCTTCCAGCCGTCGATGATGCACACCAAGACCGTGCTCATCGACGAGCAGGTGGTGATCGTCGGCTCGGCCAACTTCAATCATCGCTCCATGGGCAAGGATGACGAGATCGTGGTCACGGCGGTCGACGCCGAACTGGCTCGCCGGATGTCCGATGACTACGACCACGACCTGACCCGCTCGAAACACATCACCCACGCCGAGTGGGTCAAGCGTGGATCGTGGCAGCGTGTGCGCGAGTGGCTGGGTTCGCGTCTGGCCTCCCAGGCCTGAACCCGTCGGGCCATGGCGATCATTGGCCATGGCCCGAGTGATGCCCGGGGCTCAGATCGCGTCGCGGTCGGTCTCGCCGGTGCGGATCCGAATCACCTGGTCCAGATGGGTGACGAAGATCTTGCCATCGCCGATCTGGCCGGTCTTGGCCGCGCCGATGACGGCATCGACCACGGCATCCACGCGCTCGTCGTCAACCGCGATCTCGAGTTTGACCTTGGGCAGGAAATCCACGGCGTACTCGGCCCCGCGATACAGCTCGGTGTGGCCCTTCTGGCGCCCGAAGCCACGAACCTCGCTCATGGTCGTGCCGTGTACGCCGATTTCGGCAAGTGCCTCGCGTACGTCGTCCAATCGAAACGGCTTGATGACCGCAGTGACCATTTTCATGTCTCGTCTCCCTCGACGAAAGTGTGTTCGTCGCCGGCCGAACCGTGTGTCCGGCCGCGACTTTCATCATGCTATAGATCATAACCGCGTTCTTCGTGCTCGCTGATATCCAGACCGATATCCTCTTCTTCCGGTCCGATACGCAGGCCCACCACGGCGCCGATGATCTTGAGCAGTAGCCAGGTCACGACCGCTGTGTACACGAGTACCGCGATCAGTCCGATGAACTGAACGCCCAGCTGTCCGCCGATGCCTGAAACCGCATCCGACAGACCATAGCCTGAAAACGGGCCCAGTGTGGTCGCGGCGAATACACCGGCCAGGATCGTGCCCAGCATGCCGCCTACGCCGTGTACCGGAAACACATCCAGTGAATCATCGATGCGCAGAGTGCGTTCGACGAACAACGTGGCCACGAAACACACCCAGCCCGCGGCCAGGCCGATCACGATCGCACCGCCCGGGCCGACATAGCCGGCCGCCGGCGTGATCGTACCCAGGCCCGCGACCATGCCGGTCACGATACCCAGCACGCTGGGCTTGCCGAAACGGATCCACTCCGAGGCCATCCAGGCGATACAGCCTGCGGCAGCGGCCAGGTGGGTCACCAGCATGGCACTCACGCCCTGGGCGTTGGCGGCCAGGGCCGAGCCGCCGTTGAAGCCGAACCAGCCGACCCAGAGCATGCCGGCACCCGAGACGGTCATGGTCAGGTTGTGCGGGGCCATGGCGCGTTTCTGAAAGCCCGCCCGTGGGCCGAGAACGATCGCGCCCACCAGGGCCGCCACGCCGGCGGTGATATGCACCACGGTACCGCCGGCGAAATCCAGCATGCCCATCTCGCCGAGCCAGCCGCCGCCCCAGATCCAGTGCACGACCGGCACATAGACCACGAGCAACCAGAGTGAGGAGAACCACAGCAGGGCAGAAAATCGCAGCCGCTCGGCAAACCCGCCGATGATCAGCGCCGGCGTGATCACCGCGAACGTCATCTGATACAGCACGAACAACAGTGAGGGGATCGTGCCGTTGACGTCGTCACGCCCGATACCCATCAGGAACACGTTGGACAGATCACCGATGAAGGCGCCGCTGCCGGAAAACGCCAGCGAATAACCCACCGCGAACCAGAGCAGCGAGGCCACCGCACAGATCGCGAAACACTGCATCAGCACGGACAAGACATTGCGCGAGCGCACCAGCCCACCATAAAACAGCGCCAGGCCCGGCAGGGTCATGAACAGTACGAGAGCCGTGGCAATCATCACCCACGCCGTATCGGCCTTGTCTATCTCGCTGCCTTGGGCCCAGGCCGGGCATGTCACGCAAGCAGCAAGCAGCAGAACGAGAAGCCGAAGCCGCCCACGAGATAGAAAAAACGACATGAGAACGCAGGGTGCACAAGTTTGGGTCGGATTATAGCGATGGCCCGTGGGGCAACGACAAATCGGACTGTAACTGCCAACAAACTGCACGATGGCGGCGCGTTTGCATTATTTTAGTGCAGGTGCGGTGCCGTTCGGTCGTTTTCGCGTATTGGCGGCCTGTAATTCCACGCCGGAAACGAAAAAGCCCCGTCGCAACGGGGCTGATCGTATGGCGTGCGAACGCCCTGCACCTTGAAAGTGCAGGGCACAAGATTACGCGGTGCGGCGGCTGCCGCCGGAAGTGAACTCCGGATAGGCCTCCATGCCGATCTCCGACAGATCGGTGCCCTCGGCCTCGTCCTGTTCCGATACGCGGATACCGAAGGTGAACTTGATGATCGCCCAGACCACCAGGCTGGCTCCGAAGACCCAGGCAAAGATGGTCGCAGCCCCGACGATCTGGCCGAGGAAGGTCACATCGGCATTGGTGACGGGCACCAGCAGCAGGCCCAGCAGCCCACAGGCCCCGTGTACCGAGATCGCGCCGACCGGGTCATCGATCTTGATCTTGTCGAAGAACAGGATCGAGAAGACCACCAGGATGCCGCCGGCGGCACCGAATAGGGTTGCTACGAGCGGTGTGGGCGTGGAGGGCTCGGCGGTGATGACCACCAGCCCGGCCAATGCCCCGTTGAGCGCCATGGTGAAGTCCCCTTTGCCGAAGATGACACGGGCGAGCAGCAGCGCAGCAACGAGGCCACCGGCGGCCGCGGTGTTGGTGTTGAGAAACACCATGGCCACCGAATTGGCGCTCGTGATATCGCCGAGCTTCAATACCGAGCCCCCGTTGAAGCCGAACCAGCCGAGCCAGAGGATGAGTGTGCCCAGGCCGGCCAGCGGCAGGTTGGCACCGGGAATCGCCCCGACCCGGCCATCGGCGCGGTATTTGCCTTTACGGGGGCCCAGCAGCAGCACGCCGGCCAATGCCGCCGAGGCCCCGGCCATATGCACGATGCCCGAGCCCGCAAAATCCGAAAAGCCGAGCTCACCCAGGTTATACAGGCCGAACACGGCATCGCCGTTCCAGGTCCAGCTGCCTTCCAGCGGATAGATGAAACCGGTCATCACCACAGCAAAGGCCAGAAACGCCCAGAGCTTCATCCGCTCGGCCACTGCCCCCGAGACCACCGACATGGCCGTGGCCACGAAGACCACCTGAAAGAAGAAATCGGCCGCGCCCGCATAGACCGAGCTGCCTTCGAAGCCGTTCTCGGCCGAGGTCGACAGGGCATCGGCAACCAGGGAGCTGCCGCCGGCGATACCGTCCAGAAACAGCCCGCCGTCATACATGATCATATAGCCACAGATCATGTACATGATGCAGGCGATAGCAAATAGCGCGACGTTCTTGGTCAGGATCTCCGTGGTGTTCTTCGAGCGCACCAGGCCGGCCTCGAGCATGGAAAAGCCCGCTGCCATCCACATGACAAGTGCGCCGCAGATCAGGAAATAAAAGGTATCGATCGCGTACTGCAGCTGGAATATCTGGTTTTCCATAATGTTATGTCCCCCTCGTTTTGATGGGTGATGGGCCGGTGTTTAGATCGCGTCGCGACCGGTCTCGCCGGTGCGGATACGAATCGCCTGCGCCAGTTCGCTGACAAAAATCTTGCCGTCGCCGATCTTGCCGGTATGCGCGGCCTTGGAGATCGCCTCCACGGCGGTATCCAGATCGGGCTCCTCGATGGCGACCTCGATCTTCACCTTGGGCAGAAAATCCACCACGTATTCCGCGCCGCGATAGAGCTCAGTATGGCCTTTCTGGCGGCCAAAGCCCTTGACCTCGGTCACCGTGATGCCTTGCACCCCCACGTCGGACAAGGCTTCGCGGACCTCGTCGAGTTTGAATGGCTTGATGATGGCGGCGATCAGTTTCATGTCATGACTCCTCTAATACCCGTGAAGCCGGCCGCCGCGAGCACGCAGCGGCCACGGCGTGGCTGGACACTGCCTTGCACTCACCGTGCCAACTCCCGGCAGGGGCGCCGTCATCCGATGTCCTTTGCCCGGTCGGGGCTTTGCGTGCAAGCTAGAGGCATCGTTTTTTGATGTCGTTTAGCAATGCGCTCGCTTGAAGATATGGCCGCTCGTCTGGCCAATGCCCTGCCGCCCCAGGTGGCGCCCATGCGCGAGGAACTGAAGGCCAACTTCAAGGCCGTGCTGCAATCCCAGCTGGCCGAGCTGGATCTGGTGCCGCGGGAAGAGTTCGAGGCCACCCGTGACAGCCTGGTGCATGCCCGGGCACGTCTGGGTGAACTCGAGGCTCGGCTGGACGCGCTCGAAGCCGCTCAGAACAACGACTGATCGTGGCGCTGGCCACGGTACACAGCCGCGCCCAGACGGGTCTGAGTGCGCCCGCGGTCGCCGTTGAGGTCGATCTGGCCGGGGGCCTGCCGGCCCTGGCGATCGTTGGCTTGCCGGAAACCGAGGTCAAGGAATCCAAGGATCGGGTACGGGCCGCGATCACCAACAGCGGCTACGAATTTCCGATGCGGCGGATCACGGTCAACCTGGCACCGGCCGATCTGCCCAAGGAAGGCGGCCGCTTCGACCTGGCCATTGCTCTGGGCATTCTGGCGGCCTCCAGCCAGATACCGGTCAAGGCATTGCAGGGCCACGAGTTTCTCGGCGAGCTGTCGTTATCGGGCGCCCTGCGTGGCGTGCGCGGGGCGCTGCCGGCGAGTCTGGCTGCGGCCGATGCCGAGCGGTGTCTGGTCCTGCCCGACGCCAACGCGGTCGAAGCCGGCCTGGCAGGCGAGCGCATCACGCGTCTGGCCGGCCATCTGGCCGATGTGGCCCAGTCGCT
>CETT01083107.1_pt1 | contig 9746 bp, 8 predicted proteins | sample 356361 | NCBI WGS metagenome assembly CETT01 (sample SAMEA2622429, study PRJEB7988) | marine metagenome | isolation source: saline water (ENVO:00002010), including | reverse complement strand
ATAAAATTTATTTTTTTTGGTTTTTCGTTCTCGGGTATAAATTTTAAATTTTTTGATGATCCACCTTGATTTAGAAAGGTATCAAGTTCATGAAGAGCCTCATTAATATCGACTCCTATTTCGTTTATATAAGCTTTAAAAAACAACTTTACATAAACTGGTGGAATTTCAGCAAATTTACCTTTTTCTATAGATTGAAGATATTTTAAATCTATCTTTGTTCTTTTAGAAATATCTTTTAAATCTATATTATTTTCGATCCGAAACTTCTTATACCTTGTGTAAAAAATCATATTTTATCTATTTCTGCTTTTATTTTACTTTTTAAAAATTTTTTCTCTGGGAAACCTACAATATTATTGTAACATCCGTCAATATTTTTAATCAAAATACCATCTGCGTTCTCAATATTATAAGCACCAGCTTTATCCATAACATTAAATTTTGATATATAGTCTTCAATTATATTTTTAGATATTTTATTGAAATAAACTTTTGATGAATCAATTAAGGTAATTTGACTATTCTCAAACGACAAGGTTAAGGCACTAATAACATAATGAAAATTGTCTGAAAATTTTTTAAGGATATTAAAAGCGTCTTGTTCTGATTTTGGCTTTCCAATTATTTCATTTTCGAAGCTTACAATGGTATCGCCAGAAATGATATGATCATTTTTATATTTTTTGAATACTGCTAAACCTTTTTTCTCAGATATATCCTTTACGTAATCTTTAGGGTTCAATGAAAAAATGTTATCTTCGTTTATTTTGGGTTCAACAATTTTAAAATCGTATCCTAAGTTGTTTAGAATTCTCTTTCGTCTTGGTGAACTAGATGCTAATATTATACCCATAAAATTAAATATTTTTGGTTAAATTTAAGCAAAAATGAAATAATATGAATGAGACAGATCTAGCAAAAAAAATTTATAGCAATTATATATCAAAACTTGGTGAGGCTAGAAGTTTTTTTGGTCGACCAATAACCTATACTGAAAAAATATTATTTTCTCATTTGTCGCAAGAGCTTAAATCTATTCCGGAAAGAACTAAGTCTTTTTGTTATTTAAAACCGGATAGAGTCGCAATGCAAGATGCAACAGCTCAGATGGCGCTTCTTCAATTCATGAACTCGGGTATGAAAACCACTGCTGTACCATCGACCGTACATTGCGACCACCTTATAACTGCAATAACTGGCGCTGATGATGATTTAAGCAACGCTCTTATTACAAATAAAGAAGTTTATGATTTTTTAAAATCAGTTTGCAAAAAATTTGGTGTTGGGTTTTGGAAGCCTGGCGCAGGTATTATTCATCAAACTATACTTGAAAATTATGCAGTTCCAGGATCAATGATGATAGGAACTGATTCACACACTCCTAACGCCGGTGGCCTAGGTATGGTAGCTATTGGTGTTGGTGGAGCTGATGCCGTAGATGTCATGACAGATTCTCCATGGGAAGTCAATTGGCCAGGAATCATTGGAGTTAAACTTACTGGTGAACTTAATAATTGGACATCGCCAAAAGATATTATTCTAAAATTAGCAGGGATATTAACTGTTAAAGGCGGTACAGGTAAAATAATTGAATACTTTGGAGAAGGCACAAAGAATATTAGTTGTACTGGAAAAGCTACTATTACAAATATGGGAGCTGAGGTTGGAGCAACAACCTCTATTTTTCCTTATGATCATAAAATGTTTGAATATCTTTTAGCTACAAATAGAAAAGAAATTGCAGAAATGGCCGATGAAATTAAAGATGAGCTGCAAGCAGATAGTGAAATCGAAAAAAATCCTAATGAATACTATGATGAAGTGATTGAAATAAATTTATCTGAGCTTGAGCCTCATATTGTTGGTCCTTACAGCCCCGATCTTTCCAGAAAAATATCTGAAATACCTAATGCAGTTATTGATAATGAATATGATGATAATCTCAAAGTTGGCTTAATAGGAAGTTGTACAAATTCCTCTTATGAAGATATTGAAAAAGCTGCACATGTTGCTAAACAAGCATTAGATGTTGGTCTTAAAGCTAAATCAGAGTTTTACATTTCACCTGGGTCTAATCAGATAAAAGCTACAATGGAAAGAGATGGTTATACAAAAATTTTTGAAGAACTTGGTGGAAAAGTTTTAGCAAATGCATGTGGACCATGCATTGGTCAATGGAAAAGATCAGATGTTGATGATGGAGAAAAAAATACAATTATTACTTCATTTAATAGAAACTTCGCTAAGAGAAATGATGGAAACGCTGCAACTGAGTCTTTTGTAGCAAGCCCTGAAATAGTTACTGCATTAGCAATAGCTGGAAAACTTAGCTTTAATCCTACATCTGACAAAATAAAGCTTAATGATGGAAGTAGCTTTTCATTTGGTGCACCTATTGGTTCTGAGCTTCCTGAATTAGGTTTTGCCGAACATGGTATTGATGATTTTTTAAAATCTGATTTGAGCCCAGAAACAGAAATAGTTGTTAGGCCAGATAGTGATAGACTGCAATTACTTGCACCGTTTGAAAAATGGGATAATAATGAATATAATGACCTAAAAATTCTTCTTAAAGCTGAAGGAAAATGTACAACTGATCATGTATCTCCCGCAGGTCCATGGCTTAAATACAGAGGTCACTTAGAGAATATTTCTCAGAATATGTATTCTGGAGCTTTAAACGCTTTTACAAATTCTAACGGTGAAGCTAAAAATATTTTAACAGGAAAAATCGACAACGTTTATAATGTTGCTAAATATTACAAAGATAATAATATTGACTGGATTGCTGTCGCTGATGAAAATTACGGAGAAGGATCAAGCAGAGAGCATGCTGCAATGGAACCTCGTTTTATGGGTTGTAAAATTGTTCTGGCTAAAAGCTTTGCTAGGATTGCTCAAACAAACCTGAAAAAACAAGGAATAATTCCGATAATATTTGAAAATAAATCAGACTACGACATTATTGAGTCTGATGATTTAATTTCTACAAAAAATCTAAATGATTTTGATAATGAAACAAATATTGAACTTATTTTAAAGAAGCCAGATGGAACGTCTCATATAATAAAAACAATACATACATTCTCAAAAAACCAAATAAGTTGGTTTAAAGCAGGGTCTGCATTGAATGTTATAGCCAGTAAAAAGTGACAGTAGAAAAAATCAACGAAAAATGGGATTTTGTGATTGGTTTAGAAATTCATGTCCAATTAGATACCAATTCTAAAATGTTTAGTGACTGTAATTACAATTATGATATGGAGCCAAATACTTTGACATGCCCTACATCGTTTGGATTACCTGGAGCTCTTCCAACTGTGAACGATAAAGCTATTGAATTTGCATTAAAGCTAGGAAAAGCAGTGAATGGCAATATTAATGATAATTTTAACTTTGCAAGAAAACATTATTTCTATCCAGACTTACCAAAAGGATATCAAATATCACAATTTGATAAACCAATTATTGAAGGTGGTTCTATTCCAATTTGGTGGAATGATAAAAACTATGATATTGCTTTAACAAGAGCTCACCTTGAGGAAGATGCAGGAAAATCCTCACATAATCCTAAAAATGGAAATAGCTTAGTTGACTTTAATCGCAGTGGAGCTCCATTAATAGAGATTGTGACGGAACCGGTGATGACACATCCAGAGCAAGCTAAAAAATTTGTTCAAAGAGTTAAGCAGCTGGTTAATTACATAGGTATTTCAAAAGCAGAAATGGAAAAAGGAAAGCTTAGATGCGATGCAAATATTTCATTAAAACATAAAAATTCAGAACAATTTGGCGTTAAAACAGAAATTAAAAACATTAATTCCTTTAAAAATGTTCAAAAAGCAATTGAGTCGGAAATTATAAGACAAAATAATGTGCTCGAAAATAACAAAACAGTTGAACAAGCTACCCTAACATGGAATAACGAAAAAAATATTGCTGAGATAATGCGAATTAAGGAAAATGCTGATGATTATAGATACTTTCCAGATCCTGACTTACCTCCTGTTGAATTAAAAAAAGAATATTTCAAAAAAATTGAAAATGATTTGGAGGTATTACCTTTTGAATATGAAAAAAAATGGATTGAAAAATTTGATTTAACTTTAAATGATTCTATTGCACTGGCTTCAACAAAAGAAATAGCCAAATACTTTGAGGAGTTAATTTCAAAAAATATTCAACCAAAAAAGGCTTGCTCTTGGATTCTTAATGAACTCTTCAGATTATTTAATGAGTCAGAGCTTAGTTTCAGCTCCAAAAAAGTATCTACAGATAATCTGATGAAGATTATTACTGATATTGACAAAGAAATCATAACACAATCCTCAGGTAAGGAAATTTTAAGAAAAGTTTTTGAAAGTGATATTTCTTATGAAGATGTTTTAAAAAATGAAAATTTTAGCTCGGAAAATATGGACGTAGATTTTATTATTAAAAAAACTCTATCTATTTTTCCAGAAGAAGTAGAAAGATTTAAAAGTGGCGAATCTAAATTATTAGGTTTTTTTATCGGGCAGGTTAACAAAGAGACCAAAGGTAAGCTAAATCATAAAATTATTGCGAAATCAATATCAGAATTATTAAAAGACTAAAACTTTCTTCCTTCGGACATTAGTTCTCTTATAACAGTATCAATACCTTTTTTATCTATAATCTTTAAGCCTTTTGCAGATACCTTCAGAGTAATAGACTTGTTTAAACTTTCTACCCAGAAAGTTTTTTTCTGAAGATTGATATTGAATCTTCTTCTTGTTTTATTGTGTGCATGACTAACATTGTTACCATACATTACTTTTTTTCCTGTTACTTCACAAACTCTTGACATATTTTAACCTTTTATGTTTAAGTTTAATTAAACTGGGGAAATTTAAACCAATAATCGTACCGAACAAACAAAAACAATATGTTTGAATTAAATAAAAAAATTAAAATAGGAAGCTTGAAATTAGACTTTCCTTTCTTTTTAGCTCCAATGGCAGGAGTGACTGACTATGCTTATCGTGTAATAGCTAAAGAATTTGGTGCAGGAGTAGTCTATTCTGAATTTGTATCAGCGCATGGTATAATCAGAAAAAATGAAAAAACTTTAAAGATGATAGAATTTTCAAATTTTGAAAGGCCAATAGGAATACAAATTTTCGGTGATACTCCAGAGGTGATGGAAAATGCTGCAAAATTTGTAAAAGACGAATTTAACCCAGATCTAATTGATATTAATTATGGATGTCCAGTACCAAAAGTCACAAAAAAAGGAGCTGGATCTGCTGCTTTAAAAGATCTCTGCTTAATGGAAGAGATTACTGAAGCAGTTGTTAATGCTGTAGATATACCTGTTACTGTTAAAATGAGAGCTGGATGGAACTCTGAGAGTATTGTTAGTACTGATGCAGGTATTAAATTGGAAAAAATTGGTATTAAAGCAATCACTTTACACCCCAGAACTACAGTTCAAATGTATAAAGGTTCTGCTAATTGGGACTTGATTAAAGAATTAAAAGAAAATGTGTCAATTCCAGTTATCGGGAATGGTGATGTAAAGACCATTGACGACATAAAAAAAATGTTTTCGCATACTAAGTGTGACGGCATAATGATTGGAAGAGCTGCCCTTGGGAATCCGTGGTTTTTTACTCAGATAAAGAAATTTTTAAAAAATGAAAATTTTAACGAGATTTCTTTAGATGATAGATTAGAAGTTTGCAAAAAACATTTTGAACTTTTAGTTCAAACACATGGAGAAGAAATTGGCTCCAACAATATGAAAAAACACTTTGGGTGGTATTTTAAAAACTTTAAAGGTGCATCTAGTTTTAGGAAAAAAGTTGTGATGGCAAAGAATTATTCTGAAATGAAAGATATTTTGTATAATATTAGGCACTAAAAATAAAGGAAAAATTATGGACAAAAATTTTAAAGCAATTAACGAACCAATAATTGATTTTGAACCCGGTTCAAATCATAGAGCTCTTCTTAAAGAAGAAATTTTAAGACAATCAGAAAGAATTAAAGATATACCTATTATAATTCATGGTAAAGAAATCCGTACGGGAAATACTATGCCCTGTACAAAACCACATGACCATCAGCATGTTTTAGGTCACTATCATCAAGCTGGTGAAAAAGAAATTCAAATGGCTATTGAATCCTCTTTAGAAGCTTGGAAGACATGGTCAAATACATCATTAGATGAAAGAGCAAAAATTTTCAAAAAAGTTGCTGATCTTGTTGCAGGAAAATATCGTTATAAAATTAATGCAGCAGCAATGCTAGATATTGGAAAAAGTGTTTTTCAAGCAGAAGTTGATGCTTCTTGTGAGTTAGTTGATTTTTTAAATTTTAATATTGAATTCTCTTACCAAATGCAGAATTCTTTCACTCCTATCTCTCCAGATGGAATGAAAAATGAACTTGAGTTTAGACCGTTAGAAGGTTTTGTATTTGCAATTGCACCATTCAATTTTTTTAGTATTGGTGGGAATTTAGCAATATCTCCAGCAATTGTAGGTAATACAGTTCTTTGGAAACCTGCTCCTAGTGCAGTTTATTCTTCATACATAATTATGGAACTATACAGAGAAGCTGGTCTTCCTGATGGCGTAATAAATTTCATTCCAGGGGATGGTCCTAAAATAGGTGATCAAGTCTTAAATCACAGAGATTTAGCAGGTGTACACTTTACCGGATCAACAAAAACTTTTAAGCATTTGTGGAAAAAAGTTTCAAATAATCTGGATTTATATAAAAGTTATCCAAAAATCGTTGGAGAAACTGGCGGTAAAGACTTCTGCATTGCACATGAATCAGCTGATATTCAGGGACTTGTAACTGCTATGGTAAGAGGTGCTTTTGAATATCAAGGACAAAAATGCTCTGCGATGTCTAGAGCATATTTACCTAAATCAAAATGGTCAGAAATTGAAGAAAAACTGCTCAAAGAGATTTCGTCAATCGATGTTGGCCCACCTGAAGATTTTAAAAACTTTGTTAACGCAGTAATCGATGAGGCAGCATTTGACAGAATAGCTTCCTATTTAGACTACGCAAAAGATAGTGATGATTGTAATATAATTTGCGGCGGCAAGTATGATAAATCAAAAGGATACTTTGTTGAACCTACTGTCATTGTTACTACAGATCCACATTTTAAAACGTTAGAAGAAGAAATTTTTGGACCTGTTCTTACAATCTTTGTTTACGACAACGAAAACTTTGATGAAACTCTAAAACTCATTGATTCAACATCACCTTATGCACTAACTGGATGTGTATTTTCTGAGGACAGAAGCATTGTTGATGAAGTAAGATCTAAATTAAGATTTTCTGCTGGAAATTTTTATATTAATGATAAACCTACCGGTGCTGTTGTTGGACAACAACCTTTTGGAGGAAGTAGAGCTTCAGGAACAAATGATAAAGGCGGTTCAATGTTAAATCTTCTTAGATGGACTTCGCCTAGAACTATCAAAGAAACATTTGAACCTCCACAAAATTACAAATATCCCTACATGGATGATGAATAAATGAAAATTCATGAATTTCAAGCAAAAGTAATTTTAGAAAATCACGGTGTACCTATCCAAAGAGGCTATTCTTTAACAGATCATAAAGATATCGAAAGTACAATCAAGAAGGTGCAAAATGATTTTAATACAGAAGCTGTAGTTGTAAAAGCTCAAATACATGCCGGAGGAAGAGGTAAAGGTGGTGGTGTTAAATTTTGTAACACTTATGAAAAAGCACTTGAATCAGCTAAAAATATCTTAGGGATGAATCTAATAACCCATCAAACTGGTGAAGAAGGTAAAATTGTTAATCAATTATTAATTACAGAAGCACTCAATATTAAAAAGGAATTTTATTTCGCTTTAATGTTTGATAGATCCAAAAATGCTGACGTATTTATTGTTTCAACGGAAGGTGGTGTTGATATTGAAGAAGTTGCTGAAAAAACACCAGATAAAATTGTCAAAGCATGGGTAAAAGACGATGATTATCCCCTTTCAAATGCTATAGACACAATTGTTGATTCATTAGATTTATCATCTTTTGATGAAGCTAAAGAAATTTTTAGAAAAATCTTCAAATGTTATACAGAATCAGATTGTAATCTTCTTGAAATTAATCCATTGGTGCTTACGGAAGAGGATAAAATTATTGCACTTGATGCAAAAGTTGACATTGATTCCAATGCACTTTTTAGACAGGATTTAATATCAACTTTTCATGATAAGTCAGAAGAAGATCCGCTCGAATTAAAAGCTTCTGAGTATGGATTAAATTATATAAAGCTTGATGGTAATGTTGGATGTATGGTTAACGGTGCCGGTTTAGCAATGGCGACAATGGATATTGTTAAACATTACGGTGGTGAACCTGCTAATTTTTTAGATGTTGGCGGTGCAGCAAATGTTGAAACAATTAAAAATGGATTTAAAATTATTCTTTCCGATCCAAATGTTAAATCAATATTAATAAATATTTTTGGTGGAATTGTTAGATGTGATAGAGTTGCTAATGGCGTAATACAAGCAGTAAAAGAATTAAATTTAAATGTTGGAGTGGTGGTCCGACTTCAAGGAACAAATGCAACACAAGCAAAAAAAATACTTGATGAATCAGATATAGATTTGATAAGTGCTGAAACAATTGATGAAGCTGCAAAAAAAGCTGTTGGGATGGTGATTTAGTATGTCGATTCTTTTAAACAAAAATACAAATATTTGTGTTCAAGGAATTACTGGTTCTGAAGGCTTATTTCATACTGAACAAATGATTGATTACGGTTCAAAAGTTTTATGCGGTGTTACTCCTGGAAAAGGAGGCCAAAAAGCAACAAAAGAAAATTTACCTGTTTTTAATTCTGTAATGGAAGCACAAAAGGAGTTCAAAATAGATGCAAGTGTGATTTTTGTTCCACCACGCTTTGCAGCTAATGCTATTCTGGAAGCAATTGAAAGTAATATTAAACTTATAGTTTGTATTTCAGAAGGAATACCTGTGAGAGATATGAAAAAAGTTAAAAATGCTTTAGATAATTCATCAAGCATACTTATAGGTCCAAATTGTCCTGGATTAATTACTGCTGAAGAATCGAAAATTGGAATAACTCCTGGTTTCATTTGTAAAAAAGGTTCTATTGGTATCCTGTCAAGATCAGGTACATTGACTTACGAAGCTATAGATCAAATTGTAAATATTGGATTGGGAATGACAACTGCAGTTGGAATAGGTGGCGATCCTATCATTGGATCAAGTATGATTGATATTTTAAAACATTTTAAAGACGATGATGAGACTGAAGGTGTAGTCCTTATAGGTGAAATCGGAGGCAACATGGAAAATGATGCAGCTAGATGGATCAAAAATAATTTTAATAAACCAGTTGTTTCATTCATCGCTGGTCAAACTGCTCCAAAAGGCAAAAGAATGGGTCATGCTGGTGCTATTATTTCAGAAGGTTCTGAAACAGCAGAAGCTAAAATAGAAATTTTAAAAGAATGTGGAATTTCAGTTGCAAAAACCGTATCTGAAATTGGAAAAACAATGATAAAACTAGTTGAGGAAAAATGAAAAATACTTTAGCAATTATTAAACCTGATGCAATGAAGAAAGGTTATAAGGACGATATAAGAAATGAAATCAAAAAAAATGGTTTCACAATTGTTGAAGAAAAAACTCTTCACATGACAAATGCTCATGCAGAAGGTTTTTACGCAATTCACAAGGATAAACCTTTTTTT
>CETT01148351.1_pt1 | contig 9812 bp, 7 predicted proteins | sample 356361 | NCBI WGS metagenome assembly CETT01 (sample SAMEA2622429, study PRJEB7988) | marine metagenome | isolation source: saline water (ENVO:00002010), including | reverse complement strand
GCCAGGCCGCGGCAAGACCAGGCATCCCGAGCCTCGCGTGGTCGTTCCACGTGCGCGACCCCCTGAAAATCAACTATGGCGCAGGATTGTCGGGGCTTGGCCGGCGACGCCGGCTTGCCGGGCGTAGCCGGCGTCAAGCATGTAAGCTGTTGGTCACAATGCCGGGCCACACGGATGGCCGCGGCGGGGCGACCAAGGGAGTGCATGAATCGATGGCGTGGCTAGAAACGCTCGAACAGGCCGTATACGCGGTCACTAATCCGGTGACCGATTTCGTCTGGGGCTACATTCTCACTTATCTGCTCCTTGGCGCAGGCCTCATCTTCACCGTGGCCACGCGTTTTCTGCAGTTTCGGCTGTTCGGCCACATGGCCCGGCTGGTCTTTGCCAAGGTCGGCGAAACCGGCAAGGGGGTCAGCTCGTTCCAGGCGCTGGCCACCTCTCTGGCGGCACGAATCGGCACGGGCAATCTGGCCGGCGTGGCGCTGGCGCTATTCGTGGGCGGCCCGGGCGCGATCTTCTGGATGTGGATGACAGCGCTCGTGGGTATCACCACGACCTTCATCGAGTGCACCCTGGGCCAGGTCTATAAGGTCAAGCACGGCGACGGCGTGTATCGAGGCGGGCCGGCGTATTACATCGAGCGGGCCCTGGGTGCACGCTGGATGAGCATCGTATTCGCGGTGTTTCTGATCATCGCCTACGGCTTTGCCTTCTGCGGCGCCCAGGCCAATACCATCGCCCAGGGGCTGGACGGCGGCTTCGGCATTCCCAACTGGGTCACGGCGATCGGGCTCGTCGTACTGGCGGGGCTGGTGGTCTATGGCGGGCTGAAATCGATCGCCCGTACGGCCGAGCTGATCGTGCCGATCATGGCGGTAGGCTATCTGCTGGTGGCCCTGTGGATCATGCTGGCCAACGCCTCGGAAGTCCCGGCCATGCTGGCCCTGATCGTGAAGTCCGCCTTCGGCTACGGCCCGGTGGCCGGCGGCGCGGCCGGCTATGCCGTGACCGCTGCCCTGCGCAACGGCGTACAGCGCGGGCTGTTCTCCAATGAGGCCGGCATGGGCTCGACGCCCAACGCCGCGGCCACGGCCGAGGTCAAGCACCCGGCCACCCAGGGCCTCGTCCAGGCCTTTGGTGTGGTTATCGATACGCTGATCATCTGTACCTGTACGGCCGTGGTCATTCTGTTGTCCGGCGTATACGACCAGATGCTGGACGCCCACGCCCAGGGCGCATCGCTGCAGGGCATCCAGCTGACCCAGGATGCCATGTTCGATCATCTGGGGCTGTTCGGTCAGTATTTCATCGGCGTGGCGATCCTGTTCTTTGCCTATAGCTCGATTCTGGCGAACTTTGCCTATACCGAAATCAACGTCGAATACCTGTTCCAGCGTCACGGCCGCCGAGCAATCGCGATCCTGCGGCCCTTCATTCTGGCGATGGTGGCGATCGGGTCGGTGGCCAGCCTGGATTTCGTCTGGCATTTCGCCGATCTGGCGATGGGCCTGATGGCCACGACCAACCTGGTGGCTATTCTTTTGTTGTTCCCGATCGCACTGCGAGTGCTTCGCGACTATGAGCGTCAACGCGCCGGGGGCACGATGCGGCCTGTGTTCAATAAACGCGTGCTGAAAAACCCAGAACAGGTCGAACCCGGCATCTGGGACTGACCGGTCGGCGTACTCTGGCTGTGCTTATCTGTTCGCTATCGAGATCGATCATGTCGCGTGCTGTGATTATCCGCCTGGCCCTCATCGGCCTGATCGTCATGGTGTCGGGCTGTAGCCTGGCCCCGCCCAAGGGCTTTCCCACCGCGGATGATGTCGATCTCGATCGGTTCATGGGCAACTGGTATGTCATCGCCCATATTCCGCCGTCGAAGACGAAGAACGCCTACAACGAGATCGAGCGCTACACGCGAGGCGACGATGCCGACACGATCAACGTCAAATTCACGTATCGCGAAGGCGGCTTCGACGGCCCGAAAAAGATCATGCGCCCCTGGGCAACCGTGCTGGACGCCCCCAGCAACGCGCTGTGGGCCATGCATTTCTATTATGTGCTGCGCCTGCAGTACGTGATTTCCTACGTCAGCCCGGACTACGACACCACGATCATCGCCCGCGACAAGCGGGATTTCGTGTGGATCATGGCACGTACGCCCGAAATCGATGACACCACGTATCAATCGCTGGTCGAGCGCGTACAAGACATCGGCTACGACACCTCAAAGCTGCGCAAGGTGCCCCAGCAGCCGCTGTCCAAGCGTGATGATCTGTGATCGACGAGTCGGCGCCCCGGGCCGGCCCCTAGATGACGGATAAGACCGCTGCCCGACAGGCCCGTCGAGCTGAATGGCGACGTCTGGCCGGGCTGACGCCCTACCTGCGCGCGCACGCCACACGCGTTTCGATCGCGCTCGGGTTTCTTGTGGCCGCCAAGGGGGCCTCGGTGCTCTTGCCGATCGCCCTGGGGCGTATCGTGGATAGCCTGGATCGCTCCGAGCAGTCAGCCGCCCTCGTGTTGCCACTGGCCCTGCTTCTGGCCTACGGGGGGTTACGTCTGGTGTCCGTTCTGTTCGGTCAGATCCGGGATCTGGTATTCGGCCGAGTGACCGAGCGCACGATGCACCAGATCGCGCTATCGGTGTTCGAGCATCTGCATGCCCTGGATCTGGATTTTCATCTGTCGCGCCGGACCGGCGGGCTGTCACGCGACATCGAACGCGGCTTGGGCGGTATTCGGTTCCTGCTGCGCTTTGCGCTGTTCAATATCCTGCCCACAGTGCTGGAGATCGCCCTGGTCGCGGGGATTCTGTTCTATTACTACTCGGTCTGGTTCGCGGTCATCGTGCTCGGTAGCGTCGTCGCCTACGTGCTGGTGACCGCCACGCTGACCGAATGGCGCACCGGGCACGTGCGCGAATCGAACCGGCTGGATACGCGCGCCAACACCCGGGCCGTGGATTCGCTGCTCAACTACGAAACAGTCAAGTATTTCGGCAACGAGGCCTACGAGGCCGATCGCTATGACCGTGCGCTCGACGGCTGGGCCATGGCCATGGGCCGCGCCCGGCGTTCGCTGGGGTTGTTGAACACGCTACAGGCGCTGGTGATCGCCGGGGCCGTGACCGCCATGATGATTCTGGCGGCCGATCGCGTGGTCGCCGGCACCATGAGCCTGGGTGATCTGACGATGGTCAACGCCTATATGCTGCAGATCTTCCTGCCACTGAATGCCCTGGGCTTTGTCTACCGTCAGCTGAAAAAAGCCCTGGCCGACACCGCCCACATGTTCGCTCTCCTGGAGATCGAGCCGGCCGTGGTCGACGAGCCGGCCACGCAGCGCCTGGCCACACAGCGCCCGACCATCGTGTTTGATGACGTGGCCTTTGATTACAAGACAGACCGCCCCATCCTGCGCAACGTCAATCTCACGATTCGGGCCGGCGAAAAAGTGGCGGTCGTCGGCCATAGCGGGGCCGGCAAATCGACGCTGGCCCGGCTGCTGTTCCGTTTTTACGATGTGAACGACGGCGCCATTCGTATCGACGGTATCGATATCCGCGACATGAGCCTGGCCAGCCTGCGCGCGGGCATCGGCGTGGTCCCACAGGACACGGTGCTTTTCAACGACAGCATTGCCTACAACATCGCCTACGGTGCGCCGACCACAGCCACCCGCGCCGATATTGAAAACGTGGCGCGGCTGGCCCACCTCGATGACTTCATCGCCCGCCTGCCCGAGGGGTATGACACGGTTGTCGGCGAGCGCGGGCTCAAGCTCTCCGGCGGCGAAAAACAGCGCATTGCCATCGCCCGGGCCATGCTCAAGAACCCGGCCGTTCTGATCTTCGACGAGGCCACCTCGTCACTGGACACCCAGGCCGAGCAGGCGATCAATCAGGCGTTGTCCGAGCTGGCGGCGGATCACACCACCCTGGTTATCGCCCACCGGTTATCGACGGTGGTCGATGCCGACCGGATTGCGGTCATGGACGCCGGCCGCGTGATCGAAACCGGCACGCACGCCGAGCTCTTGGCCCGAGACGGGCTGTATGCCCGGATGTGGCGTCTGCAGGGCACCGCCGACACGTCTCGTGTTTCGACCTAGACACCCACGCCATATCGCCGTTGACGCGCCAGCAGTATCAGCGCCGAGACAAGAGCCAGCACGGCCACCATCGCCGCGAAACTGATACCGGCCGTCACCAGTCCGTAGCGGGCCGCCATTGCCCCCAGACCCACCACGGGAATCGAGATCGCCACGTAGGCGACCACGAAAAAGCTCGAGGCCACCTCGGCCCGGCGCCGGGGCGGGCTGGCCGCGGTGATCGCCCCCATGCCGGCGCGAAAGGCAGCCCCCTGGCCGGCACCGGCCACCAGCCCGCCAGCCACCAGCCAGAACAACGAGGCCGTGGCGATGGCCGCGATCACTCCGGCCATGCCCAGTATCAGTCCGCCGCAGCCGGCCGGAAGACGCGCAGCCTCGGGCAGACGGCCCTGCAGGCCTTGCCCGCTGATCGAGCCAATGAACACGCCGAAGACCACGGCCCCGGTCAGTGCATGGTTATCGTGGCCCAGAATATCGTGCATCACGGCCGGGGCCACGGCCGTGAACAGCCCCATCACCGCGAAGCCGGCAAAGCCGGCGATCGAGGCCGGCACGAACACGCCGATCACTTCGGGCGGTACCGACGGCCGACGGATGGAAAGCCGCGGGTGCGCCGGTCGTTCGGCGGTTTCCGGGGCCAGTACCACAGCAATGCACGCCAGCGCGATCGCCGCCAGATCAACCCCGAACGAAAGCCGCAGCGGCCAGGCCAGATATTCAGCCAGCACGCCGGCCAGAAACGGCCCGAAGCCCAGTCCGCCCATATTGGCTGCGGTCGCGATGAACGTCGCCTGCGGCTTCCAGACACGCGGCGCCATCTCGACCACGGCCACCGTGGCCGTTCCCGTGAAGATACCGGCCGAAAACCCGGAAAGCAGGCGCCCGGCCAGCAACGGCCACAGCCCGTCGGCCAGCAGAAAACACACAGCACTCATCGCCGACAGAGCAAGACCCAGCGCGAGCATCGGGCGCCGCCCGATCTGATCCGACCAGGCCCCTGTAACGATCAGGGCCGCGATCACGCCGACCGCGTAAACAGCGAAGATCACCGTGATCATCAGCTGGGAAAACCCCATCTCCGCCTGATAGATCGGATAAAGCGGCGTGGGCAGCGTCGTGCCCATCATGGTCACGGCGAAGGTGGCCGCGATAGCCACGAACATCAGCGCGCGATTGGTCGAGCCGGTCATTGAGCAAACCCGCGAAAATCAAGCCGGCTAGCTTACAGCGCTTTGACCTGCCCACAAAAAAGCCCGACAGACAGCGTCTGGCGGGCTTTGTGCGCGGGCCGTATCATGCGCGGCCTGTCAGCGCATCACTTGTCGTCGGCGAACCAGGAATCGACCAGGTCGCTGTGCGAATCGACGAAGTCGGCGATCGCCGTGTCGTAGCCGGACTGGCGTGCGGCATACATCGCGGCCTGCAGATCGGCCAGCGGGATATGCATGTTCGACAACACACCGGCCAGTTGCGGATAGTCCGCAGAGAACCCCTCGCGTCCGAGCGCGTCGATATGCTGCGCCTTGCCGAGCGTGCCCTTGGGATCCTTGAGAAAACGCAGATCCCATTTGCCGAACATCCAGTGCGGTGTCCAGCCGGTCACCACGATCCAGTCCTTGTTGTCATAGGCTCGCGACAGTGCCGCCGTCATGGCCGCACCGCTGGCCGAGACCAGACGATACGAGCCGCCGAGGTCATAGGCATCCATCGTCTTGTTCGACAGCTGCATCAGCCCGGCGCCCGGATCGATCCCCTGGATCTTGCCGGACAGTTTGTCGGCAATGCCCGGTTTTTTCAGATCACTGATCGAGGCCAGCTGATCTTCGGGCACATAGCTCGGCACGACCCAGCCCAGACGTGCGTCGTTATACAGCGTGCCCAGATTCTCGACGTCATCCTCGAACTTGTCGTAGTAGTCGGCGTGCGTGTCGGGCAGCCAGGCCATGAGCATGGCATCCAGATCGCCGTTGGCCACGCCCTGATACTGCACGCCGATCGCCGACATCTGCAGCTTGACGGTGTAATCGGTGCGCGCCTCGACCAGGCTCTTGAACAGCTTGGTCACGAATTCGGCATCCGACCAAGCCGTCCAGCCGATCTTGACGGTCTTGCCGGACTGCGCCGCCGCCCCCGACACGCTGGCCAAGGCGATGCCCGCCGCCAGCAGTGCCGTTGTCGCGATACGTGAAAAAGTTTTCATGTTTCCCCCTTTATGATGAATTACTGATACTGGCAAGCCGCCACCCCCCAATCAAGTTCGTCGGCCGAACAGGCGCCCCAGCCCGGCCCATAGACCGGGCCCGCGCCGTCGCGTGCCAAAGCTCTGGGTCAGACGATCGAGGATGATCGCCAGGATCACCACGCCCAGGCCGCCCTGGAAGCCCGTGCCCAGACGCAGCTGCTGGATACCGGCCAGCACCGGATCGCCCAGGCCGCCGGCACCGATCATCGAAGCGATGACCACCATCGACAGTGCCAGCATGATCGTCTGATTGATGCCGGCCATGATCGAAGGCAGCGCCAAGGGCAGCTCAACCTTGTACAGCAGTTGCAGGCCATTGCAACCGAAGGCTCGCCCGGCTTCGACGTTTTCGGCTGGCACGTGCCGGATCCCGACGTTCATCAGCCGCACCGCCGGCGGCATGGCAAAGATCACCGTGGCGATCACGCCGGGCACGCGGCCCGTGCCGAAAAAGATCACCGCCGGAATCAGATACACGAACGCCGGCAGCGTCTGCATGAAATCCAGTATCGGGCGGATGATCGCCTGCATGATGTTGGACTTGGCCATCGCCACGCCCAGCGGCAGGCCGATGCCCAGCGCGGCCACCGTGGCCGCCAGCACGAGGCCGAGCGTATCCATCGTCGCCGGCCAAAGATCCATGCCCAGCACCGCATAGAGTGCGATCAGAACAAAGATCGTGAACTGCCAGCCCACGCGCCAGAGAGCGATGGCGGCCAGCAGCAGAAACACCAGCGGCGCGGGAATCCAGTTGAACAGCGCCATCAGCTCGTCGGCGACAAAACCGATGACGGTCGCGACGAGCTCGAAGAACCACTCGAAGTGATCCTGCATGTAGCCGACCACCGCGGTGAACCAATCACCGATCGGCAACGGCACGACCAGGCGCTCGGTCAGGCTCTGCCAGAACCCTTCGCCGGCGCGCGCCCCGGGTAAATAAGACTGATCAAGCATGTTCGGCCTCCGTCTGTGCCGCGGATTCACCGGGCTGCTCCTCGGAGCGGTTCAACGCATGGAGCAGCACCGAGCGCGATACGGTGCCGTGATAATCGCCTTCGCTGTCGACGATGACGACCGGAAACGGCGCAGAGGCCACCGGGGCCAACAGATCGTCCAGCGGTGTATCGGCCGCGAGTGCGGGTACCTGGTCCATGTAGGCCATTTCGATACGGCCCTCGGCCTCCGGGCCGATCTCCCGGATACAACGCTTCAAAGAATCCGCGCTCACGGTGCCGAGATAACGCTTGTGGCGATCATGCACCACGGCGTTCTCGCGATCGTGCTGATCCAGACGCGAGAGTGCGGCTCGCAGGCTCATGCCCGGCCGATCGACGATGGTGACCTGATCACGTCGGGCGATATCGCCGGCCGTGAAGACATGCGAGACGTTCACATCGCGAAAGAACGAGCGCACATAGTCGTTGGCCGGATGGCGCACGATCTCTTCCGGCGTGCCCACCTGAACGACCTCGCCGGCCTGCATGATCGCGATGCGATCGCCCACCCGCATGGCCTCGTCCAGATCATGGGTGATGAAGACCACGGTGCGCGCCTGCTCGGACTGCAGCCGCAGCAGTTCGTCCTGCATCTCGGTGCGAATGAGCGGATCGAGCGCGGAAAAGGCCTCGTCCATCAACAAAATCGATGGGTTGACGGCCAGCGCGCGCGCCAGGCCCACCCGTTGTTTCATGCCACCGGACAACTCATCGGGAAAGCTTTCGGCATTGGCGCCCAGGCCCACGGCATCGAGCGCTTTGCGGGCGGCATCCTCGCGTTCGCTACGCCCCACCCCGGCTGTCGCCAGCCCGAAGGCCGTGTTCTCCAGCACGCTCTGGTGCGGCATCAGCGCGAAGGATTGAAAGACCATGCTGATTTCGCGGCGTCTGAGTGCGATCAGATCGCGCCGGCTCATGGCCACAATATCGCGCCCGTCGATCTTCACCGAGCCACTGGTCGGGTCGATCAAGCGATTGAGCATGCGCACCATGGTCGACTTGCCTGACCCCGACAGGCCCATGATCACGAAGATCTCGCCTTCGTTGATATCGAAGCTGGCGTTGTTCACCCCGACCGTCATGCCGGTCTCGGCAAAGATCTCGTCCTTGCCCTGGCCTTTCCTGATCCGTGTCATCGCGCGCTTGGGCTGCGCGCCGAAAATCTTGTAGACGTTCTCTACCTTGAGTTTGGCGTCCAAACACATACCCCCTTTTGTTTGATCCCCCCGGATACTAGCGTAATTACGCCCGTTCTTTGAAAGACATGGTTTATTGTCCGGCTTTGCTGCACATGACACGACAATCGCCATTGTCATGCCGTGCTCGGCAGCTCTGAATGCCCGCATGGCGCACGATTCGGGACCAGACCCGATGTCTCGGGGCGGTCTTTTGAACATTTCCTTAACAAAGGATGACATCACGGCTGATAGCATCCGGGTTATGCCGGATACTCGATCGATGCCAGCGCGTCTGCCTGCGCTTACCGAGCGCCCGGTCTATCCCGCCATGCGGCGTATGCGTCGTGCCATCCTGCGTCGACTGGGTCGCTGGTCACGAGGGGCTTACGACGTGCGCTTGGTTTATGACCAGGGCAAACCGATCTACAAGAAGGTCGTGTTCAACTCGAACCAACAGGCACGTCGTGTGGCAGGCGCCCTGTCGGCGTTTGGCGAGAGTATTCATGTCCCCACGCTGCGTCATCAGGCCGATAACGCCATCTGGGTCGACTATGTCGCCGGCCACGCCTTTGATCCGCACGCCGCCGATCAACCCCGAGGCGTGGCCGAGTGCCTGACCAGTTTTGCGCTTCGCCCCTCCCGAGCCGTGGCGCTCGGCGAGGCCGGCCTCGTGGACGAGTCGCACCAGCGACTGGCCTGGCTGCTGGATCAAGCTGTTATCACGCCACGACTGGGCGAGACGTTGAGAGCACGCCTCAACGGTTTCGATACCGATCTGATGCTGAGATTCGGCTTTGATTACGCCGATCCGATCGCGGCCAACCTCTTGACGCGCGCCGATACCGGCCAAGTCTGTGCCATCGATGTCAAGAACGTACGTCAGGACGCGCTGGTCGGGCTGGGCGTGGCCAAGGCCCATGCCCGCTGGCTCGACGATGACGGCCTGAACCATATCCTGGCCGACTGGCGATCGCGCGGACTGGCCGACGTGGTGGCCGCGTTCGACTTCATACGGCTTTATGAACGAATCGAACGCGTGACGCGCCAGGCAGCGACGGAAAAACGCAGCCGCGGCGCCATTCGCAAACAGAGCAACAAAGCCAACAAGCTTGAAGCGCTTCTCGATTAGCTGAATCAATGCACGTTTTTCCCATGCGTACCCTGCCGTGGCGCGCGCTGTCTGCGGCTATGGCCCTGTTTACCGTGCTGCCGATCGCGGCGGTGGCGATCGCGCTCTTGATCGCGCCGGTTCTCGCCGGCTGGCTGTTCGTACTGATC
>CETT01146735.1_pt1 | contig 9925 bp, 5 predicted proteins | sample 356361 | NCBI WGS metagenome assembly CETT01 (sample SAMEA2622429, study PRJEB7988) | marine metagenome | isolation source: saline water (ENVO:00002010), including | reverse complement strand
GCCTAAATCTTTTATTTTACTTTGTATAGATTTTTCTTCACCCAAAAGAATAACTTTAGCTATATTTCTTTTGGAAATATCTATTGCAGCTATTAATACTCTGTTATCAGTTGATTCAGGCAAAAGAATTCTTTTATCCTTTTTCCTTGCCTTAAGTTCAAGATTTTGTATAAGAGTCATTAATTAATTAATCATTAATTTAAGTAACAACAAGTTTACATGAAAGAAGGGGCAAGTCTAGAGCTTGCCCCAATAGAGAAAATATTAAATACTATCTGTGACCAGAGTTAACACCATAGTCTTTGTATTTATCTAAGTAACGGATAGGCTTACTTAGGGCGTCTTTTCTGAAAGGGTCTCCTAATTCTCTGCTACACATTATTTCAATAATTGTGGTCTTTTTCTCATTCATTTGCATGTCGATAGCCTTTTTCAGAGCTGGCCCTACATCTTCTAGTTTGTCTACCAAGATACCTTCCGCTCCCATAGACTTAGCAATTTCAACAAAGTTTTGATCAGTCAACTCTGCCGCAACAAAACGCCTATCATAGAAATCAACTTGATTTTTCTTTTCTGCACCCCAATGCTTGTTATGGAAAACTACTGCTGTTACAGGTATATCGTGCCTAACACAGGTCATAGTTTCGACCATACTCATAGCCCAAGCTCCATCTCCAGCATACGAAACCGCAGGTCGATGTGGTGCTGCTGTTTTAGCGCCTATTATTGTAGGGAAAGCATATCCACAATTGCCCCAACTCATAGCTGCGAAAAAACTTCTAGGCTTTTCAAAACGAAGATAACTATTAGCTACAGAATTGATATTGCCAATATCTGTAGAGACCATAACATCTTCTGGCATAGCCTTTTCTAGTTCTCTTAACACTTGGCGTGGATGTAAAAGACCTGACTCCATACTATCAATCATGTCCATACTATAAGAGTCTGTTTCGTGAATCCAGCTATCTAATTCCTTTTCCCAGACGTCTTTTTCTGTTGCAATTTTTTCAGCTCTCTCTGATTTGCTTGAGTCACACAGTAGTTCGGTATTTTTTAATTTTTCACTCAATGCAAGTGCTACAGCCTTGGCATCTCCACATATTCCTACTGTTATATCTTTAACTAGGCCTAACATCTTATGGTCAGCATCTATTTGGATGATTTTAGCGTCTTTTGGCCAGTAGTCCATATCATGTTGAGGTAACGTACCAAAAGGCCCCAAACGGGTGCCTAGCGCTATCACAACGTCAGCTTGTGATATAAGCTTCATGCCAGCCTTAGAGCCCTGATACCCTAAAGGTCCACACCAAAGATCGTGACTTGCAGGGAATGAGTCATTATGTAGGTAGCTATTTACAACAGGAGCACCAAGACGTTCTGCTAATGCCTTACATTCTTCGACACCATCAGCCATAACCACTCCACCACCAGATACAATTACCGGGAATTTTGCTTTTGATATTAAGTCAACTGCTTCATTCAGCATAGCATCTCCACCAGTTCCACGATCAATTCTGCGAGGCTTTGGTATATTAAATTGACCTTCTGCATAGAAGTAATCTCTTGGTATATTTAACTGGGTAGGAGCCATTTCACTCATAGCACGATCAAAGCAACGCGCGGTAAATTCAGCCATCCTCATCGGATTAACTACGTGACCTTGATACTTAGTAAATTCTTGAAACATTGGTAGCTGGTTGGCTTCCTGGAATCCACCTAAACCAATACCCATTGTTCCTGCCTCTGGTGTGACAATAACTACAGGGCTATGAGCCCAGTATGCCGCCGCAATAGCGGTAACGCAATTTGAAATGCCAGGGCCATTTTGACCAATACAAACACCATGCCTACCACTGACACGTGCATATCCATCTGCCATGTGTGCTGCCCCCTGTTCATGAACCACAGGAATCAACCTTATTCCTGCAGGCTCAAAAATATCCATAGCATCCATAAATGCAGAGCCCATGATACCAAATATATCTTTTACATCATTAACTGCCATTGTTTCTACAAAGGCTTCACTTGAAGTCATTTTTTTCATTATTTTCCCCTACTCTTATAATTATTAACTATTCAAAATATCAAAAGCTGGCACATAATCATATCCCAAATCATGTGCAACCTCTTTACATGTAATCCTTCCACTATGAACATTTAGTCCTGCACGTAAATACTCATTATCGTTTAAAGCTCTAGTAGCCCCTAAATTTGCAATATCTAGCGCATATGGTAGTGTTACATTGTTTAATGCGTATGTGGATGTTTTTGGGACACCACCAGGCATATTTGCCACACAATAATGCACAACATCATCAACTATGTATGTTGGTTTAGCATGTGTTGTGGCTTTAGATGTCTCAAAGCAGCCTCCTTGGTCAATAGCAACATCAACAACAACAGAACCAGGTTTCATTTCTTTTATCATTTTTTTTGTTACTAATTTTGGTGCCTCTGCCCCGGGTATCAGTACGCCACCAATAACTAGGTCAGCCCCTAGCACGTGCTCTTCTACCGAACTTTGGGTAGAAAAAACTGTATTAGTGCTACGACCAAATTGTTGCCAATGGCTCTCTAAAGTGTTAGGGTTGTTATCAAGCACCCAAACATCGGCACCCATACCAACAGCCATATGAGCAGAATGAGACCCGACAACCCCTCCTCCCAAAATAACAACTTTTAATGGATCCACACCTGGAACTCCACCAAGAAGGGCACCTAGACCACCATTTGGATGCTCAAGATAGTGCGCCCCAGCTTGCACAGCCATTCTTCCTGCAACCTTTGACATTGGCGCAAGTAGCGGTAAACCGCCATATGGCGATGTAACAGTCTCATATGCTATACATATAGCACCACTTTCAACCAAATCTTTGGTTTGTTCAGGGTCAGGAGCAAGATGAAGATATGTATAGAGTATTTGACCTTCCCTTAACATAGCTCTCTCAACGGCTTGAGGCTCTTTTACTTTTACTATCATCTCTGCAGTTGCAAAAATCTCCCTAGCAGTATTTATTATCTTAGCTCCAGATGAGATATATTGGTCATCGCTTGCTCCAATACCGTTACCTGCATTTGACTCCACCAATACTTGGTGTCCACTACGCACTAACTCAGTTACACTTGATGGCGTTAAGCCAACCCTATATTCATGATTCTTTATCTCTTTTGGTACTCCTACAATCATATTATTACTCCTAAATACTATGCTTTATACAGTTTCTGTTAGTGCATTATCGACAGCATCAATTATTAAATCTATATCGCCCTTAGTGCTAATAAATGCAGGACTAAATAGCAATACATTGTTGTTCTTCTCAAAGCTACGATTAGTCCTTCCGATCATTACCTTATTTTGTAAACAATGCCCAGCAACAGAGGTAACAATTTGCTCATTCAATGGCTCCTTAGTTTTTCTATCTTTAACTAACTCTATACCACAAAGAAGTCCTTTACCTCTAACCTCTCCAATAGAGCTATGTTTGTCATACAATTCAAATAATTTGTCTTTTAAATGAGCGCCAACAGTGTTGATATTTTCAAGTAGCTTTTCCTGCTTAATGATGCTTAAAGCTTTTAATGCTGCTGCAGGACCAGCAGTACAACCACCGAAAGTTGAAATATCTCTGAAATAGCTATCAGGATTAGCCGGGTTCTCTTTAAATAATTCAAACACCTTTGCAGATGTTGCAGTGATAGATATTGCAGCATAACCAGCCGCAACACCCTTTGCAGTTGTGACAATATCAGGCTGTACTTCAAAGTTCTGATAGCCAAACCATTTCCCGGTTCTACCAAGACCACAAACTACCTCATCTATATGCAATAGCACATCATATTTTTTACAAATTGACTCGATTATAGGGAAATACTCTTTGACCGGCTCTATAACACCGCCTCCAGCAGTTATTGGTTCTAGAATTACTGACCCTACAGTGTCTGCACCCTCTCGAAGAATAACATCTTCAAGCGCATTTGCACACTCAATATTGCAATCACCGTAATTCTTATTGAATGGGCAACGGTAACAGCAACAATGAGGCATTTCTACAAAACCAGGTGTAAAAGGCCCATAATCTTTCTTTCTTTGTAGCTGACCTGACGAACTTAAAGCGCTGATGGTTGTGCCATGATAGTCACGGTCACGATAAATAATTTTGTGTTTCTTTCCTTCGTTATAGAAGTGCGCCCTCTGACGAACCATTTTGTAGCCTTTTTCGTTAGCCTCTGAACCAGAGTTTGAATAATATATTCTCTCAAAACCGGGCATTATTTCAGTGAGCTCCTTGGCATAATTCGCTGCAGGCTCATTACCAAAGGATCCAGCAAAGTATGGTAATTTTTCTAGCTGCTCAGAGACAGCATCAACCATATCATCTCTGCCAAAACCTAGATTCACAGTCCATACGCCTCCAGAGGTACCATCCAGGTACTCGTTACCTTTAACGTCAGTCACATACATACCCTTTCCACTAGACAAAACAATCGGGTCATTATTTTCATAGACCTTGTGCTGGGTCAGATGATGCCAAACATGATCCTTGTCATTTTGTAACGTTACATTAATAGACATAAATCCTCCTTTCAAAACTAATAATTGACAATACAAAAATTTTACGACATATGTATATGAGTATAATAGTTTATATAGAACCAGTAAATACATAAATAATGTACCAGTAAAATGAACGAAATGTGGAGTCAACTATTCTCTTTAAAGTACGATAAACCTCGTACTTTGCAGATACAAATTCGACAACAGTTAATAGAAGCAATCACTAACGGACTTCTTCGTCCAAGTGAAATTCTACCATCCTCAAGAGTTCTATCTAAAGAACTAAATGTTGCAAGAAATACTATAATTTCAGCATATAAAGAGCTTGAATATGATTCATACATAGTTGCCAAAAATAGAAAAGGATATTATGTAAATGAGAAAATATTTGACAGCTATTCTAGTGAAATTAAAGGCTCAAATATTGCCACTGATTCTCCTGAATGGATAGAAAAACTATTAGTCAAAAAACCTTCTACCAAAGCCAATATATTAAAGGAAAAATGGCAAGACTCACTTTATCCATTTATTGTTGGACAATCAGACCAAAAACTTATACCTTTTAATGAATGGAGGGAGGTAACAAAGCTATCTTTGACTGTACCTGAAATTAAGAAATGGAACATTGATCATGTCGACTCAGATGATCACTCTCTTGTTAAACAAATTCAATCAAAGGTTCTCCCAAAAAGAGGTATATGGGCAAATAAAAATCAAATACTTATAACTTCTGGAAGCCAAAATGCTATCTTCATGATAGCCAGTTTATTGGTAAATAAATCTATCACTATAGGCATTGAAAACCCTGGTTATCCCGATGTTAGAAACCTTTTGAGTTTAAAAACTGACAATATTGTTTCTATTCCGGTTGACGAGCAAGGAATTATTGTCGACAAAATTAGTGCCAATCACGATATTATCTATACCACTCCAAGCCATCAATACCCAACAGGAGTAACTATGAGTATGGAAAGAAGAAAACAATTACTAGAAAAAGCTCATAAAAATAATACTGTTATTATTGAAGACGACTACGAGGCCGAGCTTAATTTCCTTAAAAAAACAAACCCTTCACTAAAAAGCTTAGATAAGCACGACAATGTTATTTATGTAGGCAGCTTTACAAAAGCTTTTGCTCCAGGCCTTCGTCTTGGCTATATGGTTGCTACAGAAGCCTTAATTAAAGAGGCTAGAGCTATTAGAAGATTAATGATAAGGCACATTCCTGCCAATAATCAAAGGTCGGTAGCTTTTTTCATTGGTCTAGGTCATTACCACAAAATGTTTACAAAAATACAAAAAAATAATAAAGAGAGGTGGCATTTAATTAATAAAAAGATTGAGCAAGAGCCACTATTGTCATGTACACCAACTATTGGTGGGTCAACCTTTTGGATTAAATTGCCTGAAAAAATTAGCGCAAAAGATTTGTCCAACAAGCTAATAAAGATGGGCGTCATTTTAAGACCAGGAGATACATCTTTCGCAGATGAGAATCCTCCAGAAAACTATATACATTTAGGTTATTCAGCTATAGATACAAATAAAATAAATAAAGGCATGGATATTATTATTAACCAAATTAAAAAGATGATGAATTTGTAGTGATTGCAATTACATAAAATCTTATTTCTAATTCCTAATCTTTTTATTTAAGGGGTCATACATCGGCCTTAATGAGTAGCTAGCTTTTTCTATTACTCCCTCTACTTCGATAGCATAATCGGCACTCATTATCTCCTCATCGCTCTCGTTCGGCAAGCACTTAACATAACCAAGACCTACTGCACCACCAAGAGTATGACTATAAGATCCACTAGAAAGATGCCCTATTATTTCACCGTTTTTCAATATGGGTTCGTTGTGGTACAGCATTAAATCAGGATTAGCCAATAAAAATTGCATTATTCTCATCTCTGGCCCTGAGTTTTTTTTAGCTTTAACTGAATCATAGCCAATAAATTTACCAAACCTTGATGGCTCTTTATCTAGCTTAACTGCGAAACCTAAACCCGCCTCAATTACATGGTCTTCATCAGTGATGTCATGACCAAAATGCCTATAAGCTTTTTCCAGCCTACAACTGTCTACTGTATGCATTCCACACTGCTTAAGCCCAAACTTTTCACCGTTTAAATCGATTAATTCTGCTACATAATTTGAAAACTCTATCGGGAAATATAATTCCCACCCTAATTCCCCAACATAGGTAATTCTATGTGCACGAACTGTAGCCATTCCGATTTCAAAATTTTGCACACTTCCAAAGGGGAAACTTTCATTACTCAAATCTGTATCCGTTAGTGACTGTAAGAGTTTTCTAGAGTTTGGCCCCATTATTGCTATGCACCCTTCTGAACTAGTAGCATCAAATAAAGAACAGTCGGCGTCTTTTGGCATATTCTTTCTTAGCCAATGCATATCGCGGTTTAGACATATTGTTCCACTTATAATCAAATAATCATCTAAATCTAGGCGAGTTACCGTCACATCTGCCTCAATACAGCCCTTATTGTTAAGCCACTGTGTGTATACAATTTTGCCTATTGGAACATCTATATCATTTGCACATACCATTTGCAGATAATCCATTGCGTCTGAGCCTTTAACTCTTATTTTGGCGTAAGATGACATCTCGTACATACCAACAGACTCTCTAATAGCTTTTTGCTCTATTTTTTGATATTTAAACCAGTTCTGTTTGCCCCATGAATACTCGTATTCAGGTTCTACCTTGCCTAGTAAATCTATTGGAACAAACCAGTTCGCCCTTTCCCATCCAGCTACCTCACCAAAGCAAGCCCCTCGATCTTTAAAGAATTGATAAAGTGGTGTTTTCCTTAAACCTCTAGCTGTCTTGTATTGGTGATAGGGAAAATGATTATCGTACAAGTAACCAAGAGTCTCTTTAACTCTACTCGCTAAATAAACTTTATTATTCTGGAACGGTTCGTTCCTTCTAATGTCAACCTCCCACAAATCACATGGAGGCTCTTTGCCAATAATCCATTCTGCAAGATATTTACCGGCACCTCCGGCTGCCTGAATACCTATTGAATTGAATCCTGCCGCGACATAAAAATTATCTAATTCTGGTGACTCTCCGATCTGGAAATTGTCATCTGGTGTAAAGCTTTCAGGGCCATTGAATAGAGTTTCTATGCCCAAATTTTCAATTATTGGCAAGCGTTTCATTGCCAACTCTAGGTATGGCATGCAGTGCTCAAGGTCATCAGGAATTTGATCAAAACAGAAGTCATCAGGTATACCGTCTTGTCCCCAAGGTTTGGCGTTTGGTTCAAACAAACCTATCAACACTTTCCCTGTATCTTCCTTATAGTATGCAGATTCATCTGGCACCCTAACAACGGGCATATCTCCTAAATTAGGCACAGATGAGGTAAGCACATAAAAATGTTCACATGCATGTAATGGAACGGAAACTCCGGCCATTTTTCCAATCTCCCTAGCCCACATACCTCCACAATTGACAACAACACTGGAATGTATTTCGCCTAAATCGGTCTTTACACCTGTAACCTTTCCATCTTCCTTATTGATTCCAGTTACTTTTACATCCTCAAAGATTTTTACGCCATTATTTTTTGCGCCCTTTGCTAATGCCATAGCGACATTTGATGGATCAGCTCTACCATCTTTTGGTATCCATGCTCCTCCAACAATATCGTCTAAATTGAATAAATCAACTTTTTCTTTGAGCTCATTTGGGGTAAGAATTTGAACATCAACACCATGCACCTTTGCAAGCGAGGCATTTCTTTTAAATTCAGTCAGCCTTTCTTTATTAGTTGCAAGGCTCACAGAGCCTGTTCTACGGTAGCCTGTTGCCATACCTGTTTCAGCTTCTAAATTTTCATAAAGGTTACCAGAATACTTTACCATCTGGGTAAGGTTTAATGATGAGCGCATTTGTCCAACTAATCCTGCAGCATGCCAAGTGGTTCCAGAGGTAAGCTTCTTGCGTTCTAGAAGAACAACGTCATCATATCCAAGCTTTGCAAGATGATATGCCACAGAACATCCAACAACTCCACCGCCTATTATTACTGCTTGCGCATGTTTTGGAAATTTGTCAGACATGTATACTTAGAAAAAAATTGAATTACAAAGTTATTTGCCCTTCCAAGGCACCAAATAGTTTTCTGCTATACGCATAAGAATATCTATAGCATAACCTATCACTCCAATTAAAACTATTCCCATGATTACTAAATCAGTCATCTGAAATTTAGAGGCATTAATTATCATCATTCCAGCGCCTTTTTGTGCTGCAACAAGCTCAGCTGCTACTACAGTACCCCAACAAACACCCATAGAAACTCTAGCGCCAGTAAAGATTTCTGGCAAGCTATTAGGAACAATGACAAGTCTCATAATTTGGCTTTTAGAGGCTCCAAGAGAATATGCAGCATGAATTTTGCTAATCTTGACACCAGAAACTCCTGCACGGGAAGAAATCGTCATAATCCATAGTGAAGCTAAAAATAATAGAATTATTTTTCCCTGCTCGCCAATCCCAAACCAGATAATTACAAGAGGGATAAGTGCAAGTGGCGGAACTGGACGCATAAATTCAACTATAGGGTCAAACCAGCCACGGAACCATCCAGATAATCCCATTGCATAACCTAGAGGAATGCCTATAAGTGCACCAGCTAAGAATCCAACAACAACCCTAATCAAGGACCAACCAAGATGCTCAGATAAAGTAAAATTCTTATATCCTTCTGATGCTACCCAAATTAATCTAGACCATACATCTTCTGGAGGTGGAAGCCATACAGGTTGCATCTGCCAGCCCTTTTCAGGTACAAAATTAAGTGTACCTTTAGCGGTCATGAATATACGTGCATTGTCTATAAATATTTCTTCTTTAGGTGAAATTTTTTGACCATTTATAGAGGTAATTTTATATCCGCTATCTTTTCCACCAATATCATTACGTTTAACTTTAATTAACCCACTACGCCAAGCAACAATCTTTGCAGAGTCGTTAAGTGCAAACCCTTTTCCTGGTTCTATATTAGGCTTCTTTGGGATTTTGCCAGACTGCACATCATAAACAACTACTGTAACCTGAGCATCGTCTGTTTCTCCCATTGCATTCATTGCCGTATAGGTAAAATTTAATTCCCCAATAAATGGGCCAGGAACATGGAAAGGTATTAACTTTGAACCAGTAAAAGCTGCCCAAATCATAAATATAGACAAAACCGAAATTATTGATGCTGCTCTGTTTGGAGAGACAGCGCTCTCGTCACCAAATGTAACAGTTTTAAGACTTGTATAATCTTTCTTTGAGGTGGTAGTCTTTGTTACAATTTTAACTGCATAAAATGCAGCCACAAA
>CETT01050773.1_pt1 | contig 9954 bp, 10 predicted proteins | sample 356361 | NCBI WGS metagenome assembly CETT01 (sample SAMEA2622429, study PRJEB7988) | marine metagenome | isolation source: saline water (ENVO:00002010), including | reverse complement strand
TATGCGGATACACTTGAGTGGACATTACCTTCTCCACCTCCAGAACACACTTTCGAAATTTTGCCAGAGCAGAAGGATTGGGATAGGTCAGAAGTCCATTAGATTGACCCTTCTACTTTTTAAAGGTTAAGACAAAGGACTGGAATCAGCGGAAAATAAATTTAATTTTGTGATTAAAGGATGCCTTATATTTGGAGTAAAGAAGAAGATTACAACTATTGTGTTGAACTGTGGCCATACAGCTCGCTTCCAAATAAAGGCTTTGCAATATTCATTTTAATTACATTTCTGATGTTAAATTTTCCACTATATACACTGCTTGGAACTAAATATTTCTGGGTGATATTTACCTTTTTGTTCGTTATGCTTGCTGCAGTTTGGTACGCGTTAAGACGAAATTATAAAGACCGAAATATCTTAGAAAAGCTGACAATAACATCAGAACTCTGCCAACTCACACGGCAAAACCCAGACGGGAAACATCAAAGCTGGGAGTGCAATAGATATTGGACTAAAGTAGCACTGCATGAAAGCGGCGGACCCGTACCAAATTATATCACCTTGTCGGGCAGTGGGCGCGTTGTTGAAATAGGATCTTTTTTATCAGAACCAGAAAGAAAAGACCTTTATAACGAACTAGTAAAGGTTATTAAGAAATTTCAATATAATTAATTAGATAGTTTTTTCTTAACGATTGGCCCAACACTTCCAAAGTCCATTTGACCAGTGAACCTCTCTTTTAAACACGCCATCACCCTGCCCATATCTCGTATAGAGGAAGCGCCCTGTTCATCTATTACCTTAGTTACTGCTATTTCTATCTCATCACCATTGAGTTGACGTGGCAAAAAATACTCAATTACCTGTATTTCTGATAGCTCTCTTTCAGACAAATCCAAGCGACCAGCTTCTTCATAAGTTTTAGCACTTTCTTGGCGTTGGCGGGTCATTTTTCCTAAAATTGCCAGTATTTCGGAATCATCAACACCTTGCTCAACCCCTTCCGCCCGAGCAGCAATATCCCGATCTTTGATTGCAGCATTTATCAAGCGTAAGGTCGATAATCGCAGTTGAGCCTTTTCCTTCATAGCTTCCTTCATTGCAGAATTTATTTCATTTCGAAGTGACATATCATCCTCCATTAAAGGCAAAAATTCTTTTCTTCTGATACTATAGCATCAACAACCACATAGTTAAATTAACATGTAATTAAACTCAAGCTTGACCATTATAATGAGTGAGAATACCTTCTCGTCAATTTACACACTGGAGAATCGAAGATGCAAGGTTCTTATGGGATCAAGCCAACGGCTTGTCTCGCTCTGTCAGATGGAACAGTTTTTTTTGGTGAAGGCTTTGGATTAACCGGCCAAACGACTGCAGAATTATGTTTTAACACGTCAATGACTGGCTATCAGGAAATTTTGACAGATCCTTCTTACGCAGGCCAAATTGTAACTTTTACGTTTCCCCATGTTGGAAACGTTGGAGTGAACTTTGAAGATAATGAAGCTAGCAAACCGTTTGCTTGTGGAGTGGTAGTGAAGTGGCGTCCAACTTTGGCTTCCAATTGGAGATCTAAACAAAATCTAATTGAATGGTTAGAAAGCAATAAGCTTATAGCTATTGGTGGAGTTGATACCAGAAGGCTAACACGAATTATACGAAAACAAGGAGCCCCACACGTCGCTTTGGAACATAATCCAAATGGTATATTCGATACAGATGCTCTCATTGAAGAAGCTAAACGCTTTGAGGGACTCTCAGGGCTTGATCTAGCTAAGAATGTTACCGCTGGCACTAAGTATAATTGGACACAAGACCGTTGGAAATGGGCTAAAGGGTATAGTAAAATTGCTGGAAACAAAGCTCGAGTTGTCGCCATAGACTTTGGGATTAAAGAGAATATACTCAGATGCTTAGCAGCCATTAGATGTGAAGTTATTGTTTTACCGGCAACTGCAACTGCTGAAGAAGTGCTAGCTTACAATCCCGATGGTGTATTTTTATCAAATGGCCCAGGTGATCCAGAAGCTACAGGTAAATATTCTGTAAATATGATTAGAACCTTATTGAAGGTTCCAGATTTACCATTATTTGGTATTTGCCTCGGTCATCAAATGCTAGCATTATCTCTAGGTGCTAAAACAATTAAGATGAACCACGGCCATCACGGCGCGAACCACCCAGTAAAAGATCTTTCGACTGGAAAAGTAGAGATCACAGCAATGAACCATGGCTTTGCAGTTGACACCCAATCTTTACCAAATGACGTTGAGGAAACTCACGTATCTCTTTTTGATGGATCAAATTGTGGTATTAAACTTGTTGGAAGACCCGTTTATTCAGTTCAACATCACCCAGAAGCAAGTCCAGGCCCTATGGACAGCTTTTATTTATTTGAACGATTTGCTGCAGACATTGAAAGCAAAAAATCCCTGAATGCCTGAGTTTTTTGATTATCTAATTAATCGTCGCTTAGTTCTTGTTTCAGTCTGGTTACATATGCGACTGATATATGATCTCTTAGACAGTTATATGCATCCTGGGCTTTACCAGCAATTATTGCATCAACTATGGCTTGATGTTCAGCCAAAGCTATTTCCCCGCGACCATCAACAGCCAGAGATGTGGTTGCCATTAGTGCCATAGACCTGTGAACTAAATCTAATTGTTGTACAAGATAACGGTTATGAGACGCTAAGTGAATTTGCTTGTGAAACCTACGGTTTGCCCTTGCAAGCGCAGTTGGATCTGCCATTAAGCTTCGGTCATTATCAACCATGTCTTGAAGCACTCGCTTTTCCTCATCCGTAGCATGCTTTGCGGCTAATTTTGCAGCTAAGCCCTCTAATTCTGCACGAACAACATATAACTCTGCCATCTGATTATGATCCAGCGATGATACGATTAAACTTCGTCCATCTCTTTCCAAAAGAGATTGAGTTTCTAATTTTTGCAGCGCCTCTCTGATGGGGGTCCTAGATACTCCAAACTTATCAGCTAAATCTATTTCAACTAAACGATCACCAGGTTTAAAGTCTCCAGTATCAATCGACTCTAGAATTAAAGCATAAGCGTCTTTATTTGTATGTTTATACATAATTAACTAGCAACTTGTTATTAAGCTATACTACAAAAATAGATCTTAAAAACTAAGTAAACTCCCTTTAAATAGCAACAGAAAATTAGTTTTGAAAATCAAGACTAATTTGACACGATTATCCCTCTAATAAAAAACAAATCTATTCTCCAGATTTAAACCCTACTTAGGAACTCAGATGTATGCAAAGAGCTACTAGTGAGACTTTAAATCCAAAAAAAAGTACTATTTTAATTTAAAGGGTCGGTTTACCGACATCGTATAATGGTGGATAGTAAAATGCTCAATTTTGATGTAAATAATTCCGATATTACCTAAAATCCAACACGAGTTTAAAATTTTTAACAGTATTTCGGAACCTAGCCAAAGTTCGAGCTTTTGTTGCTTTAACACTTTTCTGATACATAACGAGGCTGAAACTTGAAAAGTAGAAACATAGACATTTTCATTTCTGGTGCGGGACCAGCAGGATTACTAGCGTCTATATCTTTTGCATCATTGGGTTACTCTGTGATTTGTGTAGACCCGCACAAACCAGTCACCCATGCTAATGAAGCCGGCGCTGACTTGCGCACAACCGCATTCTTACAGCCAGCAAAAAATTTCATGCAGTCACTGGATTTGTGGGAAGAACTAAAATCACATGCTGTACCAATGGAAATTATGCGAATTATTGATGCAGCAGGTGAAAATTGGCCACCTAAGGAAAAAACAACAAAAGATTTTCTATCATCAGATATTTCTGACCTTCCTTTTGGGTGGAATATACCTAATTGGCTTCTACGGCGAGCTTTCACTGAAAAAGCAAATAAATACAGCAACCTTGAGTTAAAATTTGGTTTAACTACTTCATCTTTCATAAGACGTGACGACGCAGCATTTGTTTATCTAGATGATGGGAGTCAAATAAAAGCGAAGCTTGTTATTGGCGCAGATGGAAGAAATTCATTTATACGCACTAAATCTCAAATTAAAATTTCGAGAACAGAGTTTTCCCAGAAAGCTTTAACATTTATTGTAACTCATGAAAAACCTCACCAAAATGCCTCAATTGAAATTCATCGATCTGGAGGCCCTTTTACCTTTGTACCATTGGCAGATTTTGAAGGGAAAGCTTGCTCTTCAGTTGTATGGATGGAAAGTAACAAAAATATTGATCGACTTTTAGCACTGAACTCAAAGGAGTTTGAAAAACAAATTAACAATCGCTCTTGTTCACACCTAGGAAAACTTAATGTGATAAGCCATATAACTGACTGGCCAATTATTTCACAAATTGCAAAGCAACTAACAACAAAAAGAACGGCATTGATTGCTGAGGCAGCTCACGTTTTGCCACCTATTGGAGCACAAGGTTTAAATATGAGCCTGGCGGACATAAAATCGTTGTATGATTTGGTAAAAGATACTTCCGGACTGAGCAACATCGAAGAAATATTGGATAAATATGACAAGTCCAGACGTTTAGATATTAGAACCAGAGTCTTTGGAATTAATGCATTAAATGAAGTGTCAAAAAGCTCATTACCTATTGCCCAAGAAACCAGAGCTTTAGGAATAAATTTTTTACATTCATCACCGCAGATCCGAAAAGGGCTAATGAAACTCGGACTTGGACTTAGCTAGCCCTGTCGAGAATGATACACGCTATAGAACTTGATCTATAACACGACGCAAACGGTCGACTGTTCCGTTTACGTCATACAGTTTATCTAATCCAAACAAACCTAATCTAAAAGTCATAAAATTATCAGGCTCATCACAGGCTAACGGCACACCAGCCGCAATTTGCATTCCTAAATTAGTAAATTTTGAACCATTTTGTATTGAAGGATCTTTAGTATAACTCACAACTACACCTGGAGCACCAAAGCCCTCTGGCGCCACAGAATTCACACCTTTTTGCTTGAGTATAGCTCTTACATTATTTCCTAAATCCCACTGAGCTTTACATAATCTATCAAAACCATATTCTTTTGTCTCAAGCATTGTATCTCTGAAAGCTCTCAATGCATCAGTTGGCATGGTAGTATGGTACGCATGACCTCCACTTTCATAAGCCTGCATTATTGAGTGCCATTTCTTAAGATCAATTGCAAAACTATCTGAAGTAGAACTTTGCATTCGCTCAACTGCCAATTTTGATAGCATAACTAAGCCCGCAGACGGTGATGCAGACCACCCTTTTTGCGGTGCAGAAATTAGAACATCAACGCCTAAACTACTCATATCAACCCATGCGCAACCTGACGCAATACAATCCAAAACCATAATTGCGCCAACTTCATGAGCTGCATCCGACATTTGCTTAATGTAATTATCAGGCAATATTATTCCAGCAGATGTTTCTACATGAGGTGCAAAAACGATATCAGGTGAATACTCTTTTATTTTCGTTACTAACTCTTCAATTGGAACTGGATGAAACGGGGATTGTTCTGAGTTCTTCTCTCTCCGCGCCTTCATAACCTCAACAGACTGGGGCAAATTATTACTCTCAAATATTTGGCTCCACCTATATGAAAACCACCCATTTCTCGCCACAAGCACTTTTGCATCGCGGCCAAACTGTCGAGCGACTGCCTCCATACCAAAAGTTCCACCTCCCGGCACAATCACAACAGCATCAGCGCTATAAACTTCTTTTAGCATAGCAGAGATATCATTCATAACTTGTTGGAAAGAAGAAGACATGTGGTTGAGAGATCGATCAGTGAAAACTACGGAAAATTCTTCCAAACCATTTGGATCAATGTTATCAAGCAAAGCGTTCATTTTTGTCCCCTACTACCGTGCTAATTTGGATAATAAAACAACTGAATTTAAAATCAATCCATTCAGTAAATAATTTAGTAACTACAAAATCTTAACATAAAAAAGATTATAATGGTCCCTGCCTTTTCTCTTCACTTAATAAAACATTAGCTTCAATTTCGCCAGCACCAGGAAGCGTCATTATTCTGCGTCTTAAAATTCTCTCAAAATCGGGAATATCTCGTGCGACAATTCTAATCCTGTAATCATAAACTCCTAAAACATGTTCCACAGTTTGCACCTCTGGTATAGCTGTAACTGCTCGTTCAAAATCTTCTAAGCGAACTTGGCCTTTTCTGGCTAACTTAATGCCTAAAAAAACGGTAACGCTAAAACCTACCTTTTCAGTATCCAAAACTAACCGCTTGCCAGAAATTATACCCTCTTCATAAAAGCGTTTAATACGGCGCCAGATTGCTGGTTGTGATAAACCTAATTGCTCCACAAAAGAACCAGCAGATCTGCCGCAGTCTCGCTGTAGTTCCCTGAGTAGATGCAAATCTATTTCATCAAGTTCCATCAGACAGGCAATACCTCACTATTTCGTACGCGAGTAATATGCATTAATGGCTCAATTTCTAATATATGCGGCAAATGAAGTATTCTCTCTCTATAAACTCTCTGGTAATCGTCCATATCTTTTGCAATTAAAAGTAATCTGACATCTACTTTTCCCAAAAATGTTTGAATTTCAATTACCTCTACAATTTTTCGAGCCTCACTCATAAAATTATCGAATGCCATATGATGCGTTTTATCTAAGGTCACCCGCAGAGATACTTCAACTTTATAACCTAAAAGCTGCCAATTTATTATCGCCTCCTTTGCAACAATTTGACCATTTTGTCTCAACCGGCCCAATCTTCTAGACAGCACTGCTGGTGTTGTACCAGCTTTTAACGCAAGATTAGCCATTTGAATATCGGGGTCAGATTGATAAATACGTAAAATTCTTGAGTCTAATTCGGTGAGCATAATTTTTATTATTTTAGCAGTAATTGATTATTAAAAATGTTAAATATTGCTATCATTTTAAAATTTAGAAAACAATATACAGGTTTTTTATAATAAACTATAATTCAATGTAATTTTGAGAGGGATTTATGCGAGTTTATTACGACAGAGATTGTGATGTTAATTTAATCAAGGAAAAGAAAGTAGCAATTTTGGGATATGGATCTCAAGGACATGCCCACGCGCTCAATTTGAGAGATAGTGGTGCAAAAAATTTAGTAGTAGCGTTGCGTGAAGGATCACCATCTGCAAAAAAAGCGGCAGGTGAAGGCTTGGAGGTAATGGGAATAGCGGAAGCTGCTGCCTGGTGTGATGTCCTCATGTTTACAATGCCAGATGAGCTACAAGCTCAAACATATAAACTTTACGTGCATGACAATATTAAAAAAGGCGCGGCCATAGCTTTTGCTCATGGCTTAAATGTTCATTTTGGACTTATTGAGCCCAAAGAGGGCGTAGACGTAATTATGATGGCGCCCAAAGGGCCAGGGCACACTGTTAGAGGAGAATATACCAAAGGCGGAGGCGTGCCATGCCTCGTTGCCGTGGATAATGATGCAAGTGGCAAGGCCTTAGAAATTGGTTTATCCTATTGTTCTGCGATTGGAGGTGGTAGATCAGGTATAATCGAAACTAACTTTCGCGAAGAATGCGAAACAGACCTCTTTGGAGAACAAGCTGTTTTATGTGGTGGCTTGGTTGAATTAATTAGAATGGGTTTTGAAACTCTTGTGGAAGCCGGTTATGCACCTGAGATGGCCTACTTTGAATGTCTTCATGAAGTAAAGTTGATTGTTGATCTTATTTATGAAGGCGGGATAGCGAACATGAATTATTCAATCTCAAACACAGCCGAATATGGTGAGTATGTCTCTGGACCAAGAATACTTCCTTATGATGAGACGAAGGCTAAAATGAAAGCTGTGTTGAAAGATATTCAAACAGGAAAATTTGTAAGAGATTTCATGCAGGAAAATGCAGTAGGTCAGCCTTACTTTAAGGGAACACGCCGTATGAACGATGAGCATGAAATTGAAAAGATTGGGGAAAAATTAAGGGGTATGATGCCATGGATTTCAGCAGGAAAAATGGTCGATAAAGATCGAAATTGAGATCAGTTGCTCAAAGGCAGCTATAAATAGCAGCTGCCTTTTTACCATTTTTCGATTAAATCGCTAAAATATCATTTCTATGATTAGATAGACATATATGGAGAATAGAGTAACTAAAGAAAGTTGGCTCTTATTAACCCTTCTGGGGTTAATTTGGGGCAGCACTTTTATGATTATAGAACTAGCGTTAGATGGAATTTCACCTTTTTGGCTCGCGGCCACTCGAATTTCAATAGCCGCTTTGATAACAAACATTATTTGGTTTTCTTCCTCTCGAAAACTGTTTCAAACAAAGTTAACAGCTTGGCGAACTCTTGTATTTTCTGGCGTGTTTGCAACTGCAGCTCCATTTATTGCACTAAGTTGGGGCCAGCAGTATGTAACATCTGCTTTTGCAGGTATTTCAATGGCTTCAGTCGCTTTATTAATTCTACCACTGTCATATTTTTTTGTTGCAAGTGAAAAAATTACTGCTTCCACAATATTAGGAATATTTTGCGGGTTTTGTGGTGTTTTTATACTATTAGGACCTGAAGTTTTTGTGGCCTCAAATGAAACAAAAGAGGCTTACGGCAGGCTAGCCTGTTTGTTTGCGACCTTTTGTTATGCAATTAGTGCGGTGCTTACTAAACGTTTGCCGCCAATAGATCCAATAGGTCTAGCTGCTGTCTCTCTATCTTCGGGCGCATTTTTTGTCATACCAGCTGCATGGTTATTTGAGGGAGCGCCACCTCAGGTATCAAATCAAACATTTTTTTATTTAGTTATTTTGGGTGTCTTTCCAACAGCAGCAGCAACTTTTTTAAGAATAATTATAATTCGAACTGCCGGCCCTATATTCATGACACTTACAAACTTTCAGGTGCCACTTTGGTCTGTTTTTTTTAGTATTCTGATACTTAACGAACCGTTTGAAATTTCAATGCTTATTGCGTTAGTAGTCATTCTGAGCGGTCTTGCGATAAATCAACACTCAGAAATAAAAAAAATTATAAAAACAAAGATTACCTAGACAATTTATAGTTCCTTAATAGCATTACTGATGGAGGATATTGTGGCATCAATAATTGAGATATCTTCAGCTTCGACCATAATTCTTATAAGTCTTTCCGTTCCAGATTTTCTGACTAACAAACGTCCAACCCCTGAAATATTTTTTTCTGATTCTGAAATCATTTTTTTAACTGATGGGTTATCCAAAGGGTTATTTTCGCTCGCATAAATTATATTTTCTGTTTTCTGAGGAGCAAGATCAAATGGACGCCCAACCACACTAGCCGGCTCGCCTGTACGAACCATTTCTGCTAAAAATTGCAAGCCTGCCATTAACCCATCACCAGTTGTAGAATAGTCCGTCATCACGACATGCCCTGATTTCTCTCCCCCCAAATTAAAACCATTTAATCTCATTTGCTCTACGACGTATCGATCCCCAACCGCAGTTCTGACTAGTTTTATTCCCTCTCGCTTCAGAAACGTCTCTAGATACATATTTGACATAACCGTTGCTACTAGTGTGCTTTCTGCTAAAATATTTTCCTTTAGCCACCGTGATCCGATCATTCCAAGGAAGTGATCCCCATCAATGGGACAACCTTGCTCATCAATTACTAATACTCGATCTGCATCTCCATCCAAGCAAATTGCCACATCAGCTCCATGCGCTACCACCGTTTCCGCTGCGATCCTTGGACTGGTAGAACCACACTCCAGATTAATGTTACTTCCGTCAGGTGATACGCCAACGGGTATGACTTCTGCTCCAAGCTCCCACAAGACTTCTGGGGCCGCTCGATAACCGGCACCATTAGCGCAATCTATCACAACTTTGAGGCCATCTAACCTCATCTGATTTGGAAAACTAGATTTTACTCTTTCTATATAGCGATATCTACCGTCATCAATTCGCTT
>CETT01153503.1_pt1 | contig 10004 bp, 10 predicted proteins | sample 356361 | NCBI WGS metagenome assembly CETT01 (sample SAMEA2622429, study PRJEB7988) | marine metagenome | isolation source: saline water (ENVO:00002010), including | reverse complement strand
TTTTTTTGTTTACTCAAAAGCAGGCATAACCTTTTCTATAAAAAGCTCAAGTGACTTTTTCTTTTGTTCAAAACTCATACAACTATCAACCCAGTAACTATATTCATCGTAGCCCAGTTCTTGGCAATATTTAACTCTATTTATTACCTCTTCTGGGGTGCCGATAACTTGATTTTTTCTCATATTATAAGGAGAATACATCTCTATCTTTGCCATTTCATCCTCACTCAGCTCTTGGATTAATCCATCAACAACTGGAAGTTCATTTTTGAACCAGGCACCGAAATAACAATAAAATTTTGATATATCTTGGGACCCTTGCAATATTTCTTTTTCGGTTTCTGCAACATAGGTATGGCGAAGCAGCATTATTTTTGGCCTAGGAATGTGAGAATTTGATTGGCAGGCGCTATTAAATTTGTCCATCAATGATAAAACTTCTGCATCGCCTAACCATAGAGGTGTAACTTGAACATTGCAATTATTCTTTAAAGCAAAATCATGAGAATTTGGGTCTCTAGCAGCTATCCAAATTGGAGGGTGGGGCTCTTGGTAAGGTTTAGGAGAGCTAGTAGTCTTGGGGAAAGACCAGTGCTTGCCATTGTGCTCATAATTTCCTTTCCAAAGATTCTGTATTGCTGGCACTATCTCTCTTAAAGCTTCGCCAGCACTAAAGGCGTCCAATTCACTGCCGCCTAAACGCTCATATTCATATGAATAAGCGCCTCGAGCTATTCCTATTTGTAACTTCCCTTTTGTAATTATATCTGCCATAGCTGACTCTTCAGCCAGCTTAATGGGATGCCAAAAAGGGGCCACTATGGTTGCGGTTCCCAAATTAACATTCTTTGTTCTGTGTGATAAATCAATCAAGCCCAAAAAAGGATTAGGTGAGATTGTAAAATTCATGCCATGGTGTTCGCCATTCCAAATTGTTTTAAATCCACCATTGTCAGCTATAAGGCAAAGCTCGATATATTCTTCATATAGCTCCTTTACTGAGCTTTTATTATCAACTCTTTCCATATGAATAAAAAAAGAAAAATCCATCAATGCTCCTTCTTATCTATATTTGATAACTTATTGTCAGACTCAACCTTGCCCTTGTCATCTTTGCCTACATAAATACCAAATGCATTTAATTTCCTTTCACCTATATAACGTTGCAACATGGATCTAACCGCCTCATCCTTGAGTTTATTTAGCGGAATCTCATTAAAGTAAAAAAACTTCCCTTTCTTTACCAAAGAAATGTCTTCTATCCTTGACCTATAAAATATAAGTGTAGACTTGTCATTTTGTCTTTCAAAGACAGAAAATAAGTAATACTCAGAAACATTTACTCCGATTAATTGCAAATCATTTAATAGACTACCATCTTCATCATAAGAACCAAGTCTACCTGATGTTGGCAATAACAACCTGTCTTCGGTTTCATGTTCAAGAAAAAATATTCTCTTCTGGCATTCAATTATAAGCCCAACCTGTATTTGCTTATCACCACTTTCCATAGATCTTAGCATTCGCTGTTCTAAAGCTAAGTTAACATAATTACCTCTTAAATAAACTAAAGGAGTTGAGGCAGTAGAATAAAAATCTTTAACATTGCCAAGCAAAATGTAGTGGTCTCCAGCATCTATGCATTTATTTGTTTTACAATCAAACCAAGCAACTGAATTATTAATTAAAGGGCTGCCATGTAGGCTTAATTTCCAATCAATCTGAGAAAATCTGTCTTTAACAGGGGTAGCAAAAGTTGTAGAAATTTGTTGCTGGTTTTCAGAAAGAATGTTGACTGCAAAAGCCTCACCATCCTTGAATACATCTAAATTAATTGATGCTTTATCAATGCAGATTAGAATAATACGCGGATCTAAAGAAGCAGAAGTGAAAGAGTTAGCAGTAAAGCCTATCGGATCACCGTTCTTGTCTATTGCCGTTACTACAGAAACTCCTGTAGGAAAAGCGCCTAATGCATGTCTAAAATCTCTCGAGTCTTTGTTGTTTCCCATTACCTAATTTGTAAATTTTATTAAAAAATTATTTATCAATGGATTTACCTTGTCAGCTGAAATATATGCCATCATGTGGGCCTCATCTTTAATAGATGCAGAAATACCTTTTGGGGTAATAGAGGCCATGTCAATCGACATTTGTGTTGTTGAATTAGGGTCATCATCTCCAGTCAAGTACATAACCGGCATATCAAGTTTGGACAAACTATTTGTGAACATTTTGTCAGATAGAGCAAAAATTTTGTATGCTCTCCCATAAGCCAAAGGAGACAATTTTGTTAGCCATTTTCTAATTTTTTCAATTTTTTTAATCTCTGTGTTGCCAGTTTTACCTCTAAACCATCGATTCAATGTTGTTTCTATATTCACAATCTTGTTGCTTCTTAATACTTGTTCGGCTCTATTTAAAACTATATTTTGATCTTCTTGCTTGCGATTAAACACCATGTTAAGTGCTACTATTGAATTTACCATTTTTGGATATTTCAAAGCAAAAGCTACTCCAATTAAAGAGCCCATAGAGTGTCCAACTAGAGAAAAATTATTAATGTTAAGATGCAATATAAGCTCATAAAGTTGCTCTACATAATCATCCAGATCTATATTTTTTTCAATCATAGAGCTATGCCCATGACCCAAAAGGTCGTACGAGATAGCTTTATAGCTTTTTGAAAAATACATTGTTTGCTGGTCCCAGACATCTAACTTCATTCCTACCCCGTGAATGAAAATTAATAAATTGTTCTCTAATCCAGATTGACTCAAATAACTATAATGAGTACCTCCTTTTGTAGAGCCTGAGTATTTTTGCACTGAATTTATACTTTATGAGTCAATAATATAAAAAATCGAATATACATACCTATGTATCCTGAAAATAGCCATTATTAGAATAGTGAATACTTGATAAAAATCAAATATATAGTGACTAATTTGTTATGTCAAGTGTTATTTGTTAATCTGTTTGATGCAAGATATTTCTATTAAACCAAGACGCACATATATAATAATAACTGCATATTTTTGTGTTTAAATGGGTTTATTTATTCCACTTTTATTGATGAATAATTCAATCCATAATGTTAATATAGAAAGCGAAAATGTTATAACCTCTCCTGACACGCTCGACAAAAAAGTTCCGGTATCTACAGCAGGTATAGATAATGTTTTGTTAGCTCGAACAAATGTAAACAACATCCTAGACAAAAAAGATAATAGATTAATGGTCATTGTTGGTCCATGCTCTATTCATGACATTAAATCTGCAAAAGAATACGCCTATAAATTGAAAGACCTGCAAGAAGAGTTAAAAGATTCTTTATGTATAGTTATGAGGGTTTATTTTGAAAAACCCAGAACAACTATTGGATGGAAGGGCTTGATAAGTGACCCTGATATGGATAACTCATTAAATGTTGATAAAGGTCTTTTTGTTGCTAGATCTTTTTTGTCTTGGCTAGCTGAACTTGGAATGCCGGCTGCTACAGAAGCTTTAAATCCAATCACTCCTCAATACCTAGCAGACCTTGTAGCTTGGTGCGCTATAGGTGCTAGAACGACTGAATCTCAAACACATAGAGAAATGTCTAGTGGACTATCTATGGCTGTTGGTTTTAAAAATGGGACTGATGGCAATCTAGAGGTTGCAGTTAACGCTATTCAAGCCTGCTCCTCTCCGCAAAGCTTTCTTGGTATAAATGGTACCGGACAAATATCAACATTCAAAGCCAAGGGAAACAAAAAAGCGCACATTATTCTAAGAGGTGGAAAGCAACCAAATTACCTTAATGAAAGTATTTCTAATTGCGAGTCATTGCTTAGAAAGCACAACATTCAAGAGCGTATAGTGGTTGACTGTTCTCACGGCAATTCAAGCAAAGATTACAAAAAACAAGGAAAGGTAGCCGAAGACATAGTAAAACAAATTGCCAATGGCAATAAATCTATCGTCGGCATTATGCTAGAAAGCAATCTTTTTGCTGGTAGCCAACCCATATCTGAAGATATGAAGTATGGGGTCTCGGTTACAGATGGTTGTATTGATTGGAATGAAACTGAGTCTTTACTTAGAAGACTAAGTAAACAAATCAAAGCCTAGATTGTCTTTATTTTTTGGCTAACAACAAACTAGAAAATGTCTTTATATGTTTATTGTGAGATCTCTTCTGGTGTTCGAGCTTTGATGCTTAGAGCATGAAGCTCTCCACTTTTTATATCTTCACTAACAATAGCTAACACAGCTTTTTGTCTTTCTAGTAATGACATGCCATTAAATTTAGGGGAAACAATGAGCGCAGAACAGTTGCAGCCATCGCCCTCCATAGTAACCTCTGAGTTTTCAATGCCTGACTTAAGTTTTGCTTGTATTTCTTCTAATGTCATACTTATTCCTTACAAGATAAATCTTTATATTCTTTCGCTGAATTATAAAGGACTAAAGGCCCCCTTAAGAGCAAAGAAAAATAAAATAGACATTAGCGCTCCTGCGGGCAATGTAACTATCCAAGATAAAAAGATCTTATTTATAACTCTGGTATCAAGTGCCGCCATACCTCGAGCCAAACCAACACCTAAAACTGCTCCAACCAATACCTGAGTAGTAGAAACCGGAAGTCCAGTTCCTGATGAAATTACAACAGTAGACGCTGCAGCTAAAGTTGCTGCAAAACCGCGAGAAGGAGTCAATTGGGTTATACCTGTTCCAACAGTAGCTATAACCTTATGTCCATATGTAACTAAACCAAATACAATGCCTGCACCGCCAATCAGAAGGATCCATATAGGTAACGCACTTTTTGAACCAATGATTCCGCCACTATCTATAACCGCATAGATAGCTGCAAGTGGTCCAATTGCATTTGCAACATCATTTGAACCGTGCGCGAAAGCCATCGCTGCAGCAGTTATTACCATAAGCACACTAAACACTCTCTCCATTGAGGTAAAGTAGAAGTCTTCGTTTTCGTCTGGGTCAACATGAATCCTTCTAATAATTACTGTGCCTACGGCTGCAACCGCTACGCCAAAACCTATAGCTAGATAGTAACTTGTGTCAGTATCAAAACTCAAGCCAATATGTTTAAGCCCTTTGAATATAGTGACTAAAGAAATAACAAAGCCAACTAAAAACATATAGTAAGGCACGTATTTTTTGGCATTATCAAATGGATTCGAAGTATCAATAATTAGATTTTGCAAGCTTCTAAACAAAATAAATGCTATAGTGCCTGCAACTATTGGCGAAACAATCCAGCTCATGGCAATATTGCCTACCTTATCCCATGCAACTGCATCAACCCCAACCCCAACAGCTCCAAACCCTACTATTGCACCTACTATTGAATGAGTTGTAGATACTGGCCAACCTAATGATGAGGCTATAAGAAGCCAGAATCCGGCTGCCAACAGGGAAGCCAACATCCCATAAACTAAAAGTTGCGGATTTTCACTAAATAAAGCAGCATCAAGAATACCTTTTCGGATAGTTGCGGTTACTTCACCTCCTGCCAATAAAGCACCGGAAAATTCAAAAATAATTGCTATTATTATTGCTTGTTTAACAGTGATTGCTTTAGATCCAACAGATGTACCCATTGCATTGGCAACATCATTTGCGCCAACACCCCACGCCATAAACAGTCCAAATAAAAGTGCTAAAGTTAATAATAAATCACCATGATTCAAAATAATATCCATAACAACTCCTTATTTAGCAAGCAATACTTCAAGCCTTGAACCGACTTTCTGTGCTGCATCTGCCAATTCACCCAACCACTCAATAGCACGGTAATAAAAAACAACATCTATAGGTGGTAAGCTTGACTCTAAAGGGAATAACTTTGAACGGATCTTGTGCTGAAGAGAGTCAGTTTTACTTTCTAAATTATTTATTTCCTTAATTATATTGCTAACTATTTTGCGCTCACGGTCGCCAAAAGCAGTCTCTAATAATTCGTCTAGCTCATTAATAGCTTCCAGGGCCTTGGATGAAGTTTTTATACATAACTTTGTAAGCTCAACTACATCTTCAGAAATTTCTTTTGGGAATTTCATTTTTCTGTTACACATCAGTCCTGAAACGTCTTTAGAGATATTGGCAATAGAATCCTGAATCAATAATAGGTCTAACAAGTCTCTCCTTGAGAATGGCATCATGAATGTTGATGGCAGCCCTAACCTTAGCTTCTTCTTAAGAACGTCTGCCTCATGCTCGTTTTTACTTATGCTAGTTCTTATTTTTTCACCTGTATCCCAATCCTGGTTTTGCATTGCAATCATAATCTCATTTAACTGCTCTATACAGGAATGAGCTCTGGTCATGTGTTGCTGTAACGGTCTGATAGGTGACTTACCAAACAGACCATCAATAATGCTTTTTGCCATGTTATTCTCCCCTTCTTTTCTTTATATTTTTTGCTATTTTGAAATACGAATTATCAACAAAAGTCAACAAACGTCAATATATTTTTGAAAAAAATTAAGTATTAATTTATATCTTGTAACCATAACAACCAAACGTTAGCGTGTTATATTAGTTACAATAAATTATAAATTAGTTAGATATATTTATTTATAAATATCATAACAAAATGAATACAAAGCAACATCCCAATCCAAATATAATCTAGCTCAGAAACTCAACAGAGTAATTTAACCTATCTGCTATAATCCGTCCCTATGTTATTTAATAATTTATTAGTTGTATGAATTTAGACTATCTCGATTTTGAACAGCCAATTGCAGAGTTAGAAGGAAAGATACAAGCTCTGAGCAATATAAACGACAAGGTAGATGTTGCTAAAGAGATGGAGGCGCTAAAATCTAAAAGCAACATACTAACTAGAAAGATTTTCTCTTCATTGTCAGACTGGCAAATATCACAAATTGCTAGACACCCAAAAAGATTGTGTACTCTTGACTATGTTGATGCTATTTTTGATGACTTTATCGAACTACATGGGGACCGTGCATTTGCAGATGATCATGCTATTATTGGAGGATTGGCGCAAATAGAAGACAAATCTGTAATGTTTATTGGGCAACAAAAAGGCACTACCACCAGAGAAAAACTAAAGTATAACTTCGGTATGCCTAGGCCAGAAGGGTACCGTAAAGCTTTGCGTTTAATGAAATTAGCAGAAAAATTCTCTGTCCCAATTATCACATTCATAGATACACCTGGAGCTTACCCAGGTATCGGCGCAGAGGAGCGTGGCCAAAGTGAAGCTATAGCAAGGAATCTTTATGAAATGTCTACACTCTCTACGCCAATTATTTCTGTAGTTATTGGTGAAGGTGGATCTGGCGGCGCATTGGCGATTGGAGTAGCAGACATTATGTTAATGTTTGAATATAGCATTTATTCTGTAATATCTCCAGAGGGTTGCGCCTCAATACTATACAAAGATGCTGCAAAAGCTGATATTGCTGCGGAATCACTAAAATTAACCAGTTCTCATTTGAAGAAACTTGGGCTAATAGATTCGGTAATTAAAGAGCCATTGGGTGGTATCCATCGCGACCCAGAAAAGGCCAAGCAATTACTAAAAAATACTTTGAAGTTAAAGCTGCAAGATGCAACTTCAATTCCAATAAACCAACTACTTAAAGAAAGACAAGAAAAGCTATTAGGGTTTGGTAAATATAAAGTCTAAAAAACTTCTTAATGAAAACAGAAGTATCGTTGTTGCACTCAGTGGCGGTATAGATTCCGTTGTACTGCTTCATTATTTACATAATAACTTTGAAAATAAAATAAGGGCTGCTCATTGCAATCACCACCTTTCTGTGCACTGTAATGAGTGGGATAAATTTTGTTCAGAGTTATGTAAATCAATGGATATTGAATATATTAGCATTGATATCTTCCTGGATAATGCATCTAATTTAGAGGAAATAGCACGTAAAAAGCGATATAAATCGCTATCTTCTGTTTTACAACAAAATGAAATACTTTGTACTGCACATCACATGGATGACCAAGCTGAGACCATTTTATTACAGCTATTAAGAGGGAGTGGCGTTGCCGGATTGTCTTCAATGCCGATAGAAAAAAAACTTGGTAAAGGTTTGCTGTTAAGACCTTTTATTGATGTGCCCAAATCTCAAATTATAAATTACGCTGCCAAACACAAACTACAATGGATTGAAGATGACAGTAATCTAGATAAAAGTATTAGGAGAAACTTTTTACGATTAGAGGTTATCCCAAAGCTTTCAAAGATTTATAGTGAACTATCGACATCTCTAAGTAGGAGTGCTAGACATCAATCTCAAGCATTAAAATTAATTGAAGATTTGGCATTGATTGATATTAATAAAAGACAGCTTATAGATAATGATAAACGTTTAGATATTGGCAAGATTTCTGAGCTTGAAGATTACAGAATTATCAATATTATTAGGTACCATTTAAGGTCAATTGACTTTATGGCACCATCTGAAAAAATAATGGAGCAAATAATGGGGTTGCTTTTGGCAAAAGAAGATGCAAAACCTCTTGTATGTTGGGGCTCATTTGAAGTTAGACGCTATAAAAATCAACTATATTTTATTGATTCTAGCAAAGAACAAGTCAATAATTCATGTCCTTTTTATGAAAAACTCAAAGATTTACCAAACTTTTCTATAAGGTACAGACATGAAGGTCAAAGAATAAAATTTCACAATAAGTCGCACTCTCAATCACTAAAGAAGGTTTTTCAGGAAGCTAACATTCCGCCATGGGAAAGAAGCAAAATAAGAATGTACTATATTAATAATGAGCTAAAAGCTATAGAGAGAATTGGAGAGGTTTCATAACTACCTTTATAATTTTATCCAACATTCTTTTTTGCAAGAATTGCAGCACCCAAATCCTCAATCGATGTGCCAACAGATTTAAATACTGTAATTGCTTCGTTAGGCTTTACCAACTGTATTCTACCTTTATGCTTTCCAGAACATAGCTCTGATAACTCTGCAACAATATCGTTAGCAGAAATAGCTCCGTCACTAATCGGTATTGTTATATCTCCAGTTTCATTCAACGCACCACATCTTGTATCAACAAACAGATCACATATTTGCATTGTTGTATTGTCAGTTTCGCGCATTTTAGGAGTAAAACTGCCTACCAAGTCAAGATGAACTCCTGGTTGCAGCCATTCTCCCTTAATAATTGGTTCGGTTGACATGGTTGCACAACTTATTAGGTCTACATGTTGTGCTATTTTTTGTAAGTCCCCTTTAAAACAAGCTTTTGCGTTAACACCTTCATCTCTTAGTTCGTATACTAATTTATCTGTGGATTCTTTACTTCTTCCCCAAACATAAACGACTTCAATTGGTCTCACTTGTAGATGTGCAGGAATTAAATAACGTGCCATACGCCCAGTACCTACCATTAACATTGTGTTGCAGTCATCTCTGGAAAGATACCTAGAGGCAAGTGCAGATGCAGCTGCGGTCCTTCTTGAGGTAAGCTCACTCCCGTCAAGTTGCAAAAGCAATTGCCCTGTCTTAGCGCTGCTTAATAGATAGTGCCCTGTCAAACCAGCCAGTCCATGCCTATTATTTCCAGGAAAAACATTAACAATTTTGACTCCTGAGAAGGTTCCCTCAATCCATGCTGGCATTAACAGTAAAGTTGCGTCTTCCTCTCCAGGAACTTTCAAGGTGTGATGGTGTCTAAGAGGTGAATTTACTTGCTGAAGGAAAATGTTATCAATTGCCTCAATTAGTTCTAACCATGGAAGCGCTTCTGCAGTTTCTTTCTTGTCTAATATCATTCTAAATTCTATTTATCTGTCAATGCAACCCTATTGCATAAAATATATATGAAAACTAATATTCTACTTATGTTTTCTTTTCTAAATGTTATTTTATTATGTATACACTGGAATGAATATTCAATTAATATTGTGATAGATTAATTAAAAATTGACACGAAAAATATTTGTTTAATTTTTAAATATATTACAAACAAAAGTTGATTTATAATAAAAAAAA
>CETT01146479.1_pt1 | contig 10119 bp, 6 predicted proteins | sample 356361 | NCBI WGS metagenome assembly CETT01 (sample SAMEA2622429, study PRJEB7988) | marine metagenome | isolation source: saline water (ENVO:00002010), including | reverse complement strand
GAGATTTCCTGGGTGAGATAACGCATGATGTATCGGGCATCTTCCACCGCATCGGGCATCACCAGGTGCCTGACAAGAACTCCGCGTTTGGCTAATCCATTTTCGTCGAAGACCAAATCACCCACCTGCCGATGCATTTCCTTGATCACCTGCTTGGCCGCATCCGGATAGTCTTTCGCGATCAGGTATTTTTTTGACAGGCCAGTGTCCCAGTATTTGAAATCAGGCATGTAAATATCAACCACCCCATCCATCAAGCGCATGCTATCCATAGAGTCATAAGCGCCGGTATTATAAGCCAGCGGTATACGCAGTCCCAACTGCACCGCCAGGGGTAAAGCCTCCAGAATTTGCGGGACGACATGTTCCGGCGTGACGAAGTTGATATTGTGGCAACCCTGTTTTTGCAGATCTACCATAGTCAATGCGAGTCGCTCCGGCGTTACCTCGACCCCTTCTCCTTCCTGACTGATATCATAGTTCTGGCAGAACACGCACTTGAGGTTGCACATCGAAAAAAAGATCGTGCCGCTCCCCTTTGTGCCTCGCAGACAATCCTCTTCCCCGAAATGAGGAAATGCGCTTGAGACAATGGCTTGGCGTCCAGTTTTGCAGAGCGCCATTTCGTTTTCCAGTCGGTTGACTTCGCAATCCCTGGGGCAGACCTTGCAGTTTTGCAATAGCTTGATCGCCTCCCGCGAGCGACGGTACAACTCCCCCGTTCGGAACAGTTCCATATACGCCGGTTCGAAATCCTCGGACCGGATGGTAAATGTGGGCGTTTCTTTGGGCATGGTTCTTCAAAAACGCAAAAAATTTTAGCCACCGATGGCCACAGATTAACACGGATAAAGGTAGTTGTGTTTTCTGATGAGATTTTTGAGCTGATGTTCAGCACTAGGCATGAGCAGTTATAAATCACCCCAGCCTTCCACGCTTCGCTCTGGACAGGCCTCTTTGAAAAGAGGGGCCCATTAACCCCCCCCCCTTTTTTTTTACCGGGACGTCCCGGTACGGAAAAGGGGGTTGGGGGGATTTGGTTTTCTTGTGGTTGGAAGCAAAATTAAAGAGGAAATGAGCGTTGATGGAAAATCCTTACTGCGTACCTTCATCACGACGTTCTATTGCGTCCTTGGCGCCTCTGCGGTAATGGGTTGTTACCATTCTATCCACCCACAATGCTGTTACGCTCAGGCACCGGCCTTCCTTTTCCACTCGACCTTTCACGATGTAGGGGCCGCGGTCGTAGAGTAATGGACCGAATCGTTTATAGATTTTTGGGAACAATGTTACTTCAAACGATGCGGTAGCGTCTTCCAATGTCATGAACTTCATCGGTTCATTTTTTGCCGTGCGTGTCTGCTTGGCGGTAACGAGCCACCCCGCAAGAGTAACGATGCGTCCGGCGGATCGCATCAGTTCTCGCGCATTGGCCATGTCCTTGCCATTGATGTCATACAACGCCAGCAAATGATCCGATACCGTCAGGTCCAGGTGCTCCAGCTCTGCCAGAAGTTTTTCCCGGAGATCGTATTCGGTCAACTTGAAGGAAACACGAAGAGGCTCCGGTTGTAGGATTATTTTCTGCCTCGGCGTCAGTGCGAGGCAGTATTTCCTCCGGGCGTGGCCCGGCATGTCCCCACTTTTTAAAAATACTTTTAATGCCCAAAGCATTTCCGGGCGAGAGGATTCGAATCCATCCAACGCACCGCAACGGATGAGGGCTACCGCTCCCGGTTCGTGAATGTCCGTCCGTGACAGGAAATCAATAAGGGATGTGTATGGTTTCTCCAGCCTGTTCTCAAGGATGGAGTCGATGGTGTTTTGCTGGAGTCCCTTCACCTGCGAGAGTCCGATGCGGATCAATGTATCGTGTGCGGTGAATTCATCGAGACTGTGATTGACGTGCGGCGGTAGGATGCCGATTCCCATGCGCCGCGCTTCTTCAACGTAGGCGCAGGTATCGTAGAATCCGCCTCGGTTGGACAGCACTGCCGCCATGAATTCAGCTGGATAATGCGTTTTCAGCCAAGCGGTACGGTATGACACCATCGCAAACGATGCACTGTGCGCCTTACAAAACGCGTAGCCCGCGAAGCTTTCGATTTGCCGCCAGATTTCCAATGCGGTATCGGCGGTCACTCCGTTAGCAGTGGCGCCGGAAAGAAAGCGTTGGCGGTATGTGTTGATATTTTCCCAATCGCGTTTTTTGCTCATGCATTTACGCAGGCTATCGGCTTCGCCCAGGCTCATCCCGGCGATGGTGTGTGCGACTTTAATCACATCCTCCTGATAGATCATCACGCCAAAAGTATCCTTGAGTATCGCTTCCATTTTCGGGTGCAGGTAAGTCACCGGTTCTTTGCCATTGTGGCGGTTGATGAAAGCTTTCATCATGCCGCTGTCCGCGACACCGGGTCGAATGATAGAGCTGGCGGCGGTGAGCATGTCGAAGTCGCGCACTCCCAGTTTCTGTAGAAGGTTGCGCATTCCCGGCGACTCAATATAGAAACAGCCGACCGTGTTTCCGTTCCATATGAGTTCGCGGGTTTTTTCATCCTGCGTCGGATCAATACGATTAAAGTCGATGCGCGTGCCGTTCCTGGTTTCGACGGTGTTCAACGTGTCCGCCAGCACAGCCAGCCCTTTCTGTGCCAGCAGGTCAATTTTTAGAAGTCCCATATCTTCGACTGGGTACATATCGTACTGCGTCACAACAAATCCCTTTGGCGTTTTTTGAAGCGGGATGCGGTCGGTGATAGGGAACGGACTGATCACAATTCCGCCACAATGGATCGACACATGGCGCGGAAACCCCTCGATACGCCGAGCCAGCGCGACCATCGAACGGTAGGGCTCGTCTTCCAGCGGCAGGTTACGGCACTCTGGAATTGTTTGCCGAATTTCATTGAGTCGGGAAATTTCGACAGAGTGCGGGAGCAGGGCCGTGAAACGGTCGATCTCTTCTGCGGAGGCGCCGATGGCTTTCCCCACTTCGCGGAGCGCCGAGCGACCTCGGAAATGAATGTGCGAGGAGATCAATGCCACATGGTCGTGTCCATATTTCTCGAATACATAATCCAATATCTCGTCGCGCCGATTCCAGGGGAAGTCGATATCGATATCCGGGTAGTCGGTCCGTTCCGGATTCAAAAATCGCTCGAAGTAGAGGTTGTGACGTATCGGGTCGACCTCGGTTATATCGAGAGCGCGGCACACAAGGCTGTTGGCGGCAGAACCCCGGCCCACAGTCGGGATGTTTCTTGCCCGTGCTTCGCGAACGATATCCCAGACAATTAAAAAATAGGGAGCGAAGTTCAGGTTGTTGATGATCCGTAATTCGTAGCGGAGCCGCCGCACCACTTTTCCCGGCACAGGGCCAGAGTAAAGCCGGGAAATTCCAGCGCGGGCCAGTTTTCCGAGATAGGAAGGATGTGTTTCCCCAGCAGGTGACGCGAACGGTGGGAAGCTCACCGTGCCAATTGGGAGCATAACATCGCATTGTTCCGCAATCACGAGCGTATTGCGGATGGCATCGGGAGCATGTTGAAATAAACGAGCCATCTGTTCAGGTGACTTCATCCATCCATGTGAGGAAATAATTTCATTCGGCGGTACAGAGTGGACGGTTGTGTTCATCCGGATCGCTGATAGAAGGAGGTGGGTTTCCCGGTCTTCCGGCTGACAGAAAAAAACGCGATTTGTGGCGACGACCGGCAGGTTTTTATCCCGGGCAAACTGCAAAATATGTCTGTCTGCTGAATGCGTAAGCTCGGCGTACAGGTTTTGACCACCGCGCTTTTGGGCGATGTGGTTCAGCAGATTTAGGTCCGGGCAAAGCACAATAACACTGTCACTCAACATCGCGAGCTGGTCAACGAGGGAAAACCCGGGGTCGAGTTGACGAGCGGTTATGGCACGGCAAATTTCGCCAAAGCCCTTGAGGTTTTTAGCCAGCACTCCTGCGCGGAGGGCGAACTTAACAGCTCCTGCTCGGAGGACGGACCCACTTAGAGGATGCAAGTTGGGTTTCGGTACCTTTCCCATTACTTCCTCAGGGCGTAGCCCTGTCAGTTCCACGCCGAAGATGGGGTGGATGCCCGCGTTCCGAGCCGCTCGATAAAATGCGACTGCGCCGTAGAGCCCGTTGGTATCCGTCAGGGCCAGAGCCGGACACCTCATGTCCACTGCCGCGTGAACCAGGTCCTCAATGCGATTGGCTCCAGCGAGAAAAGAGTAGTTGCTGTGGCAGTTCAGGTGCGCAAACATAGGCGAATAAATAGCGAAAATAAGAGGCAAAAAAAATGGCCTCGGTTGTTTTTATGGAAGTTATTCAAGCATACGCCAGAACCGGGAAAGGGTCAAGCCGGGGGAGAAGTTTGTTGGCTTGGCAGAAGGGGCGGCAGTGAAAATCGGAGCAGCTCGATTTGCCAGGGCGGAGAAACCCTGTCCAAGGTGCAAGAAAAAACTATTGACAATTTAATGGGCAACCGGTACATTGTCGGAGAACTCCAAAAGCTTCCTAATAAATTAAACCCCTAGAAAAACACCCAAAACGTCAACACGCCTCAGTGTCCTGCACTGATTCCGTGTATTGAAAATATCTAGAAACTGCGAATCTATCCCCTATGAATAAAGTCGAACGGAATAACCATCGCATAACAATCTAAATCCAACCCAACTATCAACTCTCCATCAAGAAAACCACACCCATGAATATCGAAGATTTAAAATCCAAGACCATTTCCGAACTCACCAATATTGCAAAAGAACTCAAGATTCAAGGACACAGCGGACTGCGCAAGCAGGACCTGATCTTTAAAATCCTTGAAGCCAAGACCGAAAAAGACGGTCTGATGTTTGGACAGGGAGTTTTGGAAATTTTACCTGACGGGTTTGGTTTTCTCCGTGCCCCGACTTATAACTATCTGCCGGGCCCGGATGATATTTATGTGTCGCCATCGCAGATTCGAAAATTTGATATGCGCACAGGAGATACAATCTCCGGGCAGATTCGTCCACCGAAGGAAAGTGAGCGGTATTTTGCCCTGCTCAAAGTCGAGGCCATTAACTTTGAGAATCCGGGAAAAACAAAAGATAAGATTTTGTTTGATAACCTGACTCCACTTTATCCGGAAGAGCGTTTGCGTTTGGAAACGCCGAACGGCAAGGATTACAGTGCACGAATCATGGACCTGATGACGCCGGTAGGCAAAGGTCAACGCGGATTGATTGTGGCTCCACCGAGAACCGGTAAAACCATGCTGTTACAGTCGATCGCGAACAGCGTCAGCACCAATTTCCCGGAAGTTGTTCTCATCGTTCTGTTGATCGATGAGCGACCGGAAGAGGTGACGGATATGAGTCGTTCAGTGAAAGGCGAGGTCATCAGTTCCACCTTCGACGAACCGGCACAAAGGCACGTTCAGGTTGCGGAAATGGTGATCGAGAAGGCAAAACGGCTGGTCGAGCACAAGCGGGATGTCGTCATTCTGCTGGACAGTATCACACGACTGGCCAGAGCCTACAATGCCATCGTGCCGCCCAGCGGTAAGGTTCTTTCAGGTGGTGTGGATTCCAACGCCTTGCAACGTCCCAAACGCTTTTTTGGAGCGGCCCGAAATCTTGAAGAGGGCGGTAGCCTGACCATCATCGCAACCGCGCTTATCGATACTGGCAGTCGGATGGACGATGTTATTTTTGAGGAATTCAAAGGCACAGGTAATATGGAAATCGTTCTCGACAGGAAACTGGCCGAAAAACGAACCTTTCCATCCATCGACATCAACCGGTCTGGAACGCGTAAAGAAGAGCTCCTGTTGCCTCCAGAGGATTTACAGAGAATATGGCTCCTGAGAAAAGTTTTGCTCCCAATGGGCATCCATGATACGATGGACCTCCTCTTACAAAAGATGAAGGAAACAGAAACCAATTCTGAGTTCTTGTCGACTATGAACTCTTAGCGGGAGAGCCTGTGAAATAGGTGTGCATCCGGGCTACTTTTTGAAACCAATTCCGAGTTCTTGTCGACTATGAACTCAAAACGAGAGAGACTATGAAAGCAGATATTCATCCAGATTATTTCGAAACAAGTGTACGGTGTGCCTGTGGGCATGAGGTTCAGGCCCATTCCACCGTGAAAGATATTCACATCGATATTTGTTCACAATGTCACCCGTTTTATACAGGGAAACAGAAACTTATCGATACTGCGGGACGTATTGAAAAATTCAACCGCAAATACGGCAAGACCAAGGCTCCACAAGCAGAAGAAAAAGCCGCCGCACCCGAATAGCTTCCTCCCTGCCCGTTCCGGGCTTTTCGATGAGCTTACCATTTCCGGTAAGCTCCTTATGATCCAAACAGGACTAACCCTCTAAAACTGCCACCCCCTCATGTTTGCCAAACTGGAAGAAGTCGAAAAACGGTATGACTTTTTGAACGAGCAGATGAGTGACCCCAAGGTCATCGCCAGACAGTCGGAGTTCCAGCAATATGCCCGTGAGCAATCCGAATTGGCTCCCATTGTCGGCGAGTATCGCAATTACAAAAAATATCAACATGAGCTGGAAGGCAACGAGAAAATTCTGGAAGAGGAAACAGATGAAGAGATTCTGGCCATGGCACAAGAGGAAGTTTCTGGATTAAAAAGCCAGATGGAAGAATCGGAAAAGCAGATCAAAGTAATGCTCTTGCCAAAGGATTCCCGCGACGAACGCAGTGTCATTATGGAAATTCGTGCCGGGACGGGAGGTGAAGAAGCGTCGTTGTTCGCCGCCGACCTGTTCCGTATGTACTCCCGATACGCCGAAACCAAGAAATGGGAAACAGAAATTCTGAGTCAGAACGAAACAGGTAAGGGGGGATTCAAAGAAGTCATCCTCAATATTCAGGGCAAGGGAGTCTACAGTAAATTAAAATATGAAGGCGGAACTCATCGGGTTCAACGGGTTCCAGAAACAGAAAGTCAGGGAAGGGTGCATACCTCGGCAGTCACAGTGGCCATTATGCCGCAAGCGGATGAGGTAGATATAAGTATCAACCCGAATGATCTTAAGATCGATGTTTTTCGTTCCTCAGGTCCGGGCGGCCAAAGTGTTAATACTACAGACTCAGCAGTGCGCATCAACCATGTGCCAAGCGGGTTGGTTGTTACTTGTCAGGATGAAAAATCGCAGCATAAAAACAGGGAAAAAGCGATGAAAGTTCTTCGGGCACGCTTGTATGACCTTGAGCAAAGCAAGCAACAGGATGAACTGGCTCGTGAGCGAAAAGAACAAGTCGGGTCCGGAGACCGCAGCGGTCGGATTCGAACCTATAATTTTCCACAGGAACGAATCACAGACCACCGCATAGGACTCACCCTGCACAAACTTACCCTCGTCCTTCAGGGCGACCTGACTGAAATGATTGACGCGCTTACAGTTCATTATCAGACAGAGGCTCTTAAAAAAAGTAACTGATCAGACCGGTCAACACACCAGTCTTAAGCACGGAGGGCAAGCTTTGCACTGGTGCCCAGCACAGGCACAAGCCGAGAATAACAAAAAAATTACCCCCCTTATGCTCATCATGAAAACTTTTCTTGAATGGTCGACAGATCGTTTGACTCAAGCGGGCATCGATTCGCCGCGAATAGAGGCCGAAGTACTTCTGGCTGGTGCTTTGGGGTTTTGCCGCGAAGAAATTTACCGCAGGCCAGAACGAATTCTCAATGAAGATGAAAAATCTATTTCGCGCGATTTTGTGGACCGTCGTGCGCACCGGGAACCGGTAGCGCATATTCTTGGATACCGAGAGTTCTGGTCTCTCGATTTTAAGATCACATCCGATGTCCTCATCCCTCGCCCGGAAACAGAAACACTTATCGAAACCCTGCTTAAATTGCAAGCTGAAGTCTCGCCAGGTCAAGCGAGACGTTTGCTGGACATAGGAACCGGATCAGGTATCATTGCTGTGGTAGCGGCACGGGAAACTGCCAACTGTCTAGTGACAGCGACCGACCTTTCGCCGGACGCTCTGGTCGTGGCCAGAGCAAATGCTGATGCGCATGGCGTGACCGATAAAATCAATTTTGTGCAGGGCGATTTGTTTGCCGGGCCACCGGAAAAGCTTTATGATTTTATTGTGTCGAATCCGCCTTATATAGAAACTAAACGCCTGACTGACCTCATGCCGGATGTGCGCGATTTTGAACCAAAGACCGCGCTCGATGGGGGTGCAGATGGGTTGGATTTTTACAGGCGTATTATTTCCAGGGCATCAGATTATCTCAAAGAGGGTGGTGGGCTGGTTTTTGAAATCGGAGAAACCCAGGCCGAAGCAGTGAGCCGTTTACTTTGCGCTGAAGACGAATATGAAACTTTAAAAGTAACACAGGACTACAGCGGATATGACCGCGTTGTGTCTGCGAGGAAACGAACGAATGGATAAAATTATTATAGAAGGAAGCCAGCGTCTTGAAGGTGAGTTGGAGATCAGCGGCGCGAAGAACGCAGTCCTGCCCATCATGGCGGCAATGATTCTAACCGCCGGTCAGAATAAAATCAGCGGAGTTCCCCGCGTTCGCGATGTCACTACCATGCTTCATTTGCTCAACGACCTTGGCGGTCGCACCGAGGAGTTTGAAGAGGATCGCATCTCTCTTGACACAACAGAGATAAACAATTACGAAGCGCCTTATGACCTTGTTTCTACCATGCGGGCATCCTGCCTTGTGTTGGGTCCGCTTCTCGCACGATTGGGTAAAGCCAAAGTTTCGCTTCCCGGGGGATGCGCTATCGGCGCACGGCCACTGGATCTTCACATAAGAGGTTTGGAGGCGATGGGGGCGGAGATAAGGCTGGAACAGGGATACATTTATGGCAGTGTGGAACGTCTTCGAGGGACAAGATATTATTTCGATACCGTTTCCGTCACGGGTACCGCTAACCTGATGATGGCCGCTAGTCTGGCCGATGGCGAAACGGTTCTTGAAAATGTTGCAAAGGAACCCGAGGTGGTTTTTCTTGCCGATGTTCTGAACAAGTGCGGAGCAAAGATCGAAGGTCAGGGTACAGATATTATGACTATCCAGGGAGTGTCGGCACTGAAACCTATTGAGTGCCGGATTTTCCCGGATAGAATAGAAACAGGCACCTACATGATCGCCTCCGCAATCACAGGAGGTAATGTTAATATTGTTAACTGTATGCCTCCGCAGGTTGAAACTTTGACCCTCAAGCTCCGGCAGGCAGGGGTGATTGTGGAAGAGGCCGCGACAAGCCTCCGAGTGATTAGTGATGGACAATTCAACGGAGTCAATATAAAGACCCAACCTCATCCCGGATTCGCGACGGATCTACAGGCCCAGTTCATGGCTCTGATGACATTGGCGCGAGGACAGAGCATTATTCTGGAAACCGTATTTGAAAACAGGTTCATGCACGCGGCGGAACTCAACCGGATGGGAGCGGACATAACTGTGCAAGGACACACGGCTGTTGTGAGCGGAGTCAAACGATTGAGTGGAGCGCCCCTGATGGCAACCGACCTGCGAGCAAGTGCTTCACTTGTGCTGGCGGCACTGGCGGCCGAAGGAGAGTCCATCATCTCCCGTGTTTATCATATTGATCGCGGATACTTTGGCATAGAAGAAAAACTTTCCCGGCTAGGTGCTAAAATCCGTCGCAAAAAATAAAAGAAATTACTCCAGAGAAAATCACCCTGAACCCGAGGGCTATGGAAGACAACACCACATTATCGCTGGACGAAGAGATCTACCATATTGCGTTGTGGATGCCCAATTGGATCGGCGATGTGGTCTTATCTCTTCCCGCATTACAAAGCTTACGAATCCGCTACCCCGACGCACGGATCACCGCTATCGTTAGACCTCCTTCCGATGAGCTGTTATCCGGTTGCCCGGCAGTGGACAGTGTTATTCAGTTTCCGCGGGGAAAAGGGGACGGCTACATCAAGCAGTGTAATTACGCGCGCGGATTAAGAAAATACCACTTTGATCTGGGAATTATTTTCCCCAATTCACTGCACAGTGCCATGATGATGAAACTCGCGGGAGCTAGGTTTCGCGTGGGTTATTCAACCGATGCGCGCGGAATTTTTCTCACTCACGCACTA
>CETT01033349.1_pt1 | contig 10190 bp, 9 predicted proteins | sample 356361 | NCBI WGS metagenome assembly CETT01 (sample SAMEA2622429, study PRJEB7988) | marine metagenome | isolation source: saline water (ENVO:00002010), including | reverse complement strand
TTATATGGCATTTACGACAAAAATCACTCGTTTTATTTAGATGGCAAAGGTAGCAGACGTATTTAGAAGAAAGCGACATTATTTACCCACAATGATGTTGACTAAGACTGATACCAAATTTGGTAATATAAGTCCTGCATTTAATAATTCATATGATGTCTTTATAAATCTAAGTGAATCTAGTACTGAATGTTTGAGATTTATAAACCAACATGGATTTTTTGATAAAAGTAATAATTCTAATCCTGGTGATTATCTAAGATTATTTTGCTCTGAAGCATTATTACCTGGAACTCAATTATCAACTGAAGAAAATATCGGACAACGACAAGGAATTGTTACACCTATTGCATCTTTGAGAAGATTTCCTGATGTATCATTAACTTTTTATGCTCAAAGAGATTATTATACTCAAGATGTATTCAATGCATGGGTAGAATATATTAGTCCGATAAGAATGTCAAATGGTAGGCATGAGGGTAATACTGAAATGAGGAGAAGATTTCCTCAATCCTATAGGAGGATGAAATATCCTAAGTCATATAAAGCTACTATTGAAATTACTGCATTTGATAATGAAGTATTCACACATGGACAAAGATTGAAGAGTCAGAATGAATATTCATTACCACAAGTAACAAATAGTATTACTTATTATTTGGATGGTGCATTTCCTGTAAGTGTAGTTGCATCTCCTCTTGCATATGGTAATGCAGAATTAATTAAGACTACTATTACATTTAAGTATGAGAATTACTTTATAGATAGAACTTCTAGAGGAACAAATGGACATTTGGATAGATCTGATACAGGAAATAATGTAAGAAATCCTGGTATTATTAATAGAAATACTCCAGGATTCCAGAAAGAAAGTTTTGTAGCTATGGATGACTTAAATCTTATGCCTTGGGGTGACTATTCAGGAGCATTTACTAATGACTCTAGCATTGATTTGAATTTTCCTTCTGATATGAGATTTTATACTGGATCTGATAATCAAGGTGATAATAGTGTACGGGGAAGATTTTATAACGATAATCAAGGAGTAATTAATGGTATTGCTGTTCCAAAGGCATAAAAACCCTGCTAAATAAATTACTGAAACAATTATTATGCCGTTACCAAAGGTCGTAGCACCTACGTTTGAACTGAAACTTATTTCAACAAACAAACCAATAAAATACCGTCCATTTCTTGTGAAAGAAGAAAAGGCATTGCTTGTAGCAATGGAAAACGGTAATGATAAAGATATTACTGCAACTTTAAAAGCAGTATTGAAAGCTTGTGTACAATCTCGTATCAAGATTGATGATCTTCCCAGTTTTGATTTAGAGTATTTGTTTTTGAATATTAGAGGAAAGTCTGTTGGTGAAAGTGTTGAACTAATGGCTACTTGTGAAGATGATGGAAAAACACAAGTTCCACTGACACTTGCAATGTCAGACATCAAATTACATATACCTGATGGTCATGAGGAAACTATTGATCTTGGTGGAGGAATTTCATTACAAATGAAATATCCATCTATGGATCAATTTTTAGAAAATAATTTTCTTCCTCTTACTAAAGATGCTCAAAGTGATAGGATTGATAGAGCATTTGATAATGTTGCTTCTTGTATAGATCAAGTATTTACTGAAGAAGAAGCATGGTCTGCAAGTGATTGTACTAAAAAAGAATTAATTGGATTTGTTGAGTCACTAAATTCTCAGCAATTTGCAAAGATTGAAAAATTCTTTTCTACTATGCCAAGATTGCAGTATAAAGGTAAAATAACAAATCCTAAAACCGAAGTAGAATCTGATGTCCTAATTGAGGGATTATCAAATTTTTTCGGATAATGCTATATCATACTAGTTTGGATAATTATTATGAAACAAATTTTGCTTTGATGCAACATCATAGTTGGAGTTTAACTGAAATTGAAAATATGATACCTTGGGAACGTGAGATTTACATTAATTACCTAAGTAACTACATAGAAAAGAAAAATTTAGAAGCACAGCAAGCACAAAATGCAAACGCCTGGTAGCAATGTAACTCCTTTATCTTCCATGATGGATAGTCCTGCGAAGAGGATGAGTGCTGCCTATGATAGAATTATTAGCGGAGAGCAGGGTGCTAGTAGTGGTTCAACTGTTAGAGCTCTTGGTAATTTAGTTGTTTCATTTGAAAGAGTTGAATCTGAGATTAAAGGTATTAGAAGAGATATAAGAAGAGATGTACAAGAAAGAAGAAAATATTATAATCAAGATAAAAAATTCTTAAAAAAAGAAAAAGAACAGTTAGAAGGTTTAGGATCTTCTATACGTAATTTTAGAAGAATACTTGGTGTTGCTGCTTTTGCTGCTAGTGCTAATAATTTAGCAGAAGGTGATTTTGGTAATGCTGCTGCTAATTTAGTGGGTGGTGCTGGTTTATTATTTCCAGAAATACAAAACGCTGTTGTTCAAATTCTGGCTGGATTAGGAATTGGTAGGTTACTTGGTGGTGGAGGAAGAAGTGGCGGTGGTTTCCGTATGGGTGGCGGACCTCGTGTTACTCAAGGTATTGGTACTAAAATTCCTGGTGGTGGTAATAAGTGGCTAAAACTTGGATTTGGTTTATTATCTCTTCTTGCTGCTGGAAGATTATTTGGTGGACAAGCTGCTGGTGCAGATGAGTCTAGACAAAGACTTCTTGCTAAACAACCAGATGTAATAAATGAAGCTGATACTGGAAGATTTAGTTCTCAATTAGATAGATTTGATGCAATTTTAAGTTCATTGGAGGGTGGAAGAAATAAAACTTCAAATGCTTCATTTACTCCTGCTTCATTTCAATCTGGTCCATTGTTAAATGTAGATCCTCCTGTTACTCAAGAAGACGAGTCTCAACTAAGAGGATGGCAAAAACCAGATAGTACAGGTTGGTATGGAAAACCAATAAGTGAACGTGGTAGGAAGATGGGTGGTGCTGAAAGATTTTTTGCTGGTCTTTTTGATGCCACAACATTTGATATTTTTGATACTGATGGTCAAGGTAGGATTTGGGGTTGGGGTCGTAATAATAAGAAAAATGATACTGATGATTCAGACCTTCTAAGTTCTATTGAATCTAATAATATTATGGCTGGTATGATGAGTGATACTGGTGATGAGGATTTAGTACAAATACATGATCAATTACATCAAAATGAGAATTTAACAGGAGGTAAGGGTTCTATTGTATCTCTTGGTGAAAGATTAGAAAAAAGAGCTAATTCTATTACTGTTGATGATGTAGTTTCTAGTGGAACGCAGAAGATGATGAAAAGTATGGCACATAATTTAGGTTTTGAGGGTGAAGGTCATGGTGGACTAAGATCAATAGCAGAGCAGTTTAGTATGGATAATGATCAACCAGGAGAAAATGCTTTTTCTAATATAAACACGGTATTTGGTGATATGATGGGTATGATAGGTAAAAAATCTGAATCACCACTTCTAGGAGAAAAGGGTCAAGATACTATAACAGAATTATTTTCTAGTGTGAAGAGTCAATTAGGAGGTAATAAAGATTCTACTATTAGCCAAAAATCTATTGAGACAAGAAATTTAGGATCATTTGAATTTGATCTAGGTGGTAAGATTATTAGTTTAGATAATTTAACTGAAGATGATTTTGAATTTAATCAAGGTGGTGCTCCAGTTACTAATGTTCAAAATCATGCTGCTGGTTCAGTAGAACCTGCTGTACTTACAGAATTTATGCATAGTTTTGATAAATTTGCTTCTAGATTATTACTGAAAGCACCTAAGTTGATGGTGAGTGATTAATGACAGTAAATATTGCTAAAATTACTAGTATTGGGGCATCAATGTCTAGGTCTTCTACTCTCCTTAGAGGAGATATTAGAAGATCAATTCAGGTTGATAAGATTTATAGAAGTGAGATTGTAAAGAAAAAACAAGAATTAATACGTATAAGAGATAATACTTTTAATTCACTTTCTGTAGGATTATCTGAGGATCAGTCTGGAGGTGGAGGTGGTATAGGTGGTATAATTACATGGCTACTTGGTGAAGAAGCTGCTAGACGTATTTTTAGAAAATTTAGACCTGGTGGTCGTGGTCCTGGAGGTGGTGGACGAATTACCTTTGGTAGAGGAAGTGGTGGACCAAAAGGTCCGTTAGGTGGAATAGGAAGAACTTTTGGTAAAAGTGGTATTGGTAGAACTCTTACTAAGACAGGTTTGAAAAGGGTTCCTTTTTTAGATATTGCTTTTGGTGCATTGGCGTATGGTGATAGAAGAAGTCAAGGTCAAACTCAAGGACAAGCAATAGGGGGTGCAATAGCTCAAACTGGTGGTAGTATTGGTGGTGGACTTATAGGTCAAGCACTAATTCCTGTACCTGTTTTGGGTTATATTATAGGTAGTGTTGTTGGTAGTACTTTAACTACAACTATCTTTGATAAAGTTACTGGAGTAGATAAGGTAGAATCAGGTGCTGAGAAAAGAAGAATATTAGAAGAAGAGAAATTTTCAGCAGGACCATCTTATTTTAGTGCTAGTTTGGATAGGTTTGATCTTGTATTGGATAAATTTCAATTAGTTTCTCCATTTCTAATTCAAAATAAGGGTCGTGAAATTTTCCCTGATAATATAGGTTCTATAATTCCTGACCCTAAGCCTCCTAGTTCTACTAATGAATTCAGTGCGGTTGAAATTGGACTTGATGTATTATCTATTGCAACATTAATATTTTCTCTTGCCAATAGTTTTGTTGGAGTTGTTGGTGATGAAATACCAGCTTCAGCAGTAGTAGCAACACGACTTGCCAAGTATCGTAAATTATTACAAAGTCTTGGTTTAATGAAAAGACCAATAACCAAGACTTATACAAGAAGATTAAATACATCTGGAGTAACCGTAGATCCAGTAAAAACAAGGGTTCAGTTAGAGAATACTTTTAATCCTCTTAGAGTGAGGAAACCTGGTGAGAATGTGATAGGTGATATATTAAGAAGAGATAATCCTCTTTTGGATATTATAAAGAAAGCGAATAGGAAGGTAGAAAAGAAATACAATGTAAAACCAGGGAGTACAACACTTGAAGGAAATGTTTCTAAAGATGTACCTCAACTGATGACAGGTGGAAATGTTCGAGTTGATGCTCCAGAAGGAGGTGGTTTGGTTCAACTTATGGTACATGGAAAAGAAGATATACAGGTTGTACCTAGAGAAAATAATTTTACTAGGTCTAGAGGTGGTAAAACAAAACCAAATACGATTGTAAGGAATACTATATCAAAAGGTAGATCTGGTCAAGCACCACCAATTAGGGGTGGTGGACAAGCAGTGCCACCAAAAGTTATACTAGCACGTACAGATCCTTTTGTAGCTGCAGCTAAATATTCCCAAATGATTGGGCAATTAACAACATGAGTAAAAAGCCCAAAGGCAGTAAAATATTAAATTTTGGTATACACAGTCCTACAGGATCTGGTAAACCAGAAGATTTTTCATTACAATCTCAGGCTATTCATTATTATGAGGATGTAACTGATCCTACTGTTCATATGACGGTGAGGATAATTGATCCTTTTGGTAAGTTTAATAAACTTCCTGTAAGAAGTGGAAGTAAGGTTGATATAGAAATTCAGGATAGTGATCAAACTCTTAGATTTGATGATGAGACAGAACCATTTTATATAAGCAATATTCTTGGTTATCAACCAGAAGCAAAAAAAGAAAGTTATACTCTAGTTTTAGAAACTAAGAGTGCGTTTGATAATCATATCAAAAGAGTTTTTGAAAAATATAAAGGTAAATTATCTGCACATGTTGAAAAGATATTGAAGGATAAATTAGAAATTCCTGAAGATAGGATGTCTATTGAGGAAACATCTAATAATTATGATTTTTGTGGTGGATATCGTAGACCATTACAATGTTGTAGTTGGTTATCACCAAAAGGTATTCCAATGGAAGACTCTAGTGATAATGATGGAACTGCAGGATATTTGTTTTATCAAACGCAAGATGGATATCTTTTTAAAAGTATAGATTCTCTTTTTGAAGTAGTTAAAGAAAATAAGGATAGTGTTGCTAAGTATGAGTATAAGATGGATAAAATGGCATTTGATGTTGCGAAAAATAAATTTACTTTTAGTGGTCAACCTATCGTAAAAAGTAATCATAACATATTAGAACAGTTAGTAAATGGTCAATTTAGGACTGCTAACTGGTATTATAATATAATAACTAGAAAACCTCAATTTGCTGAATATAGTTACGCAGATAGTGTTGGTGAAGGTGAAGGTTCTAAAACTCCTATGAAATTATCTGGTGATGTAAGTAATATACCAGTAGAATTTGATAAGGATTATTCTAGAATAATGCTTTCTACTGTTGATACGGGATGTTTATCTACTAAAGGAGAACAAGAAGAAACACCTTCAGATCAATTTCTTTTTCAAGCACAATCTAGCACAAGATACAGTTCTTTATTTTCCCAAACTATTGATATTACAGTTCCTCTAAATCTTGAAATGAGAGCAGGTATGATGATATACTTGAAGTTACCTGAACTAAATAAGACGACTACAGATGGTCCTGCATCTGGTTTTTATCTTGTTTCCAAGTTATGCCATCAAATTGGAGGCAATGGTGATTATACTGGTCTTACATTAGTAAGAGACTCTTACATAGAACTAACATGACTACTAAAACTCCCGATCATAACCTTGATCATGAGGTTTATATTGATCCTAAAGATCATAAGGAACATATCAATCATGGTATGATTGAATATTCTGAAGCAGATTTAGAACTTCATAATGATGCTTTTCATGCTCACTCTGAAGAAGAAGTAAATAGTAATGAAGGTAAGATAAATGATTGGCATACAAGACATGAAGATAAAGGGTTAGAGATATATTGTGATAACCATCCAGATGCACTAGAATGTAGAGTGTATGACGACTAATGCTTGAGCAACGTCTAAGCAAAATTGACTTCCTTGGAAAGGACGGATTTCAGTGGTTTATCGGTCAGGTAACCACTGATTGTTCTTGGCGTGATTATTCTCTAAAGAATGGATATAGAGCGAAAGTTAGAATATTAGGTAGACATCCATCAGATAATACTATATCTGATGAGGAATTGCCATGGGCTCATTTTTTATTACCACCCAACTTAGGATCAAATAATAATTTTGGAGGTCAATCATTTGCACTTCAAGGAGGAGAAACTGTTATTGGTTTCTTTCTTGATGGTGAAGATGCACAACAACCACTTGTTATAGGATCACTTCCTGCTGGTCCTTTTGTTGGTGAACCAATAGATTATAAGTCTATTCAACTTAAGAAGACTACTGCCTTTCAACCAGTTGGTATCAATAGTGCTACTGAATTTGGTGGTCATACTATAGGTACTAGAGAAACTATTATTAATCAGAGAGGTGGATTGGTTGATGAGAATAATGAGGTTCCAAATCTTACAGGTGAGAAATCTGAAACTCATATATCATATCTAAATGATGAGACTATACCAATAAGAAGAGCACAAAAATGTGTTGTTCAAAATAATGTTTTTTCTGATATAAACAAAGAATTAAAAACTTTTACCGCACTTATAGAAAGATATGAATATGTAAAAGATGGTTATGTTGATAAGATATTCAATGAAGTAATACCAATAAATGATTTTGAAAAACTTATAGACAAGAGTGCTGAGAAGATTGCTGGATTATCTTCTATTAGTATTCGATTTGGAAGAAAGGAGTTGTTTCGTGGAATTGAAGAAGCAGTTGATGCTAATCTTGATTTTTTAGATCCTCAATATCTTATAAAGAAGATGGGTATTGAAGAACAATTAGGTGAATTGTCATGTTTTACTGAAAATATGATTGGTGGATTGCAAGGTGTTGTTAAGGATCTTCTAAAGGAAATGGCTGGAAAGATTGCTAATATAGGTTTATGTGCTGCAGAACAATTTGTTAGTGGTCTTAATTCTAAGATCATGGATCTTGGTGATAGTGTTACTTCAGGACCAATAGCTAATATTAGTGGTCTTATTTCTGGAGTATCATTACCTTCATTTAGTGGATCATTCACGGATGCATTAGGAATGGTTCAGACTGGTTTAGCATTATTTGAATGTGAGAATAATGGATGTGAACCTGATCCTTTTGATTGGTCAGTTGGTGTTGGTCCTGATGCTGTAAAGAAATTGGATCTTGGTAGAATGAAAGATCTTTCTGGTGCTATTAGTGCTTTATCTGGTGGACTTGATCCTAAAGCTTTAGCATCAAAAATGTTCCCTGGAATAGAATCAATCTCAAGTGGTCTTTTAGGTAATACTCCTGATTTTATTGATGGACTTGGAGAAAAAGTCTTTGAGAGATCATTGAGTTTAGATCTTGCTAATCGTACTGGTTTTGGTATGGATAAATTGGTAGGTGGTTGCCAACCGTTTACTAAGAAGTGTGGACCTCCTAGCGTAGAAATATTTGGTGGAGGAGGATTGGGTGCTGCAGGTAAAGCAGTTATAAATCAAGCAGGTAAGATTGTTGGTGTTGATATGGATTCTTTGGGATCTGGATTTACATCTCCACCTTATGTAAGTTTTGTGGATCAATGTAATAATGGTGGTGGTGCTACTGCTAAAGCACTCATAGCAGATGGTATGATAGATAAGATTGTAATACAAGATCCTGGTTCAGGATACTTAGGACCAGAAAGTGCTTTATCTGATGAGGATGGTACTGAAGTTGTTGGTGTTATGGATGGAATTGATGTTATTCGTACTGGTGTAGGATATAAGGAAGGTGATACTATAACAACTTCTGATGGGCAGTTACTAGAACCAGTTCTTGCCAATGGAAGAATTGTAGGAGCAACACCAGTAAATGTCACTGTTGGTATAACTGACCTTCCAGATCTTGTAATAAATACAGGAACTGGATTTGGTGCTATAATTAGACCTACAGTGAAATTTACTAAGGTGTCAGAATATAAGGATCCTCTTGTTCCTGATACTAAGTTGATTAGAGTTATTGATTGTCCAAGGGGTTACTGATGGCAGAAGAGAAAAACGAGTGTAAACCAAAGATACCACCGATTATTATTGGTAATCCTCAAGATGGATTTATAAGAGTTGGTATCGAGACTTCTGGAAAAGTAACAAGAAAGAGTCAGGTTCAGGTATCTTCTGGATCTAAAGCTGCTCTTCGCTTATTCAAAGATGGTGGTTGGGAATTAAAATCAAATGAAAATAAAATAGGTTCTGAACTTATTCAGAAAGGAGAAGGACCACTTATTATAAAGTCAGAAGGAAATATTGATATTGATTGTGATGGCACATTTTCTGTGACTGCAAGAGATATTGTAATGAAGTCTACCCATCCTACTGAAGGTGATATAGTTTTGAATTCTGCTCATAATTTTAGAGCAAATGTCGAAAACTATGCTATAATAATGGGTACACAGGTAACCTTAGATGCAAAGCAAACTCTTATATCTCATTGTGAGGGTATGCATTATATTGTAGGTAATTCAGTTAGGATACATGAACCAGTATCTAAACTAATACCCCCGAATTTTGGTAAGGCTATCAATAAATTAACTAAAACTCTCAAGCAAAACTAATGGCTGGAATACGTGACATTGACTCTGGTAAAGTCTATATTGGACAAGAAGAACCAGAAAGACTAGATCAATCAACAGAGACTTTGAATGGAGATAAACCTTATGATGGCACTCTTGCTGTTACTGGACCTGCATTTATAGGTTACCATGAAGGTGGTTATGCCAAAGGTATGTTAAATGTAGGATTAGATCTGGGAGATTTTAGTCCTGGCGTATCAGGTCGTGCAGTAGATATATCAGGTGATATGTATCATCTTGGAAACACTACACATCTTGGTGGATTAGACCAGACAGGTGATCAGTATGTTGATGGTAATGTTAATATAACTGGTACTATGTCATGTGGTCATGCTACATGGTCTAGTTCAATCGTTGCTACAACTAAGTTATTTGAAGTTGATCACCCTAATATAGATAATTATCTTTTAAGACATGGTTGTTTAGAAGGACCAGAACATGCAATCTTTGTAAGGGGTAAAGTATCAGTAGATGGTATTATAGACCTTCCAGATTATTGGCAAAACTTTGTCAATAAGGAAACTATTACAGTTCAACTTACACCTATTGGATGTTATCAA
>CETT01020732.1_pt1 | contig 10196 bp, 11 predicted proteins | sample 356361 | NCBI WGS metagenome assembly CETT01 (sample SAMEA2622429, study PRJEB7988) | marine metagenome | isolation source: saline water (ENVO:00002010), including | reverse complement strand
TAATAGAACAACAAGAGAAAAACCAAACATACATAACAAATATATTTTTATCTCCTGGGGAATTCAAATTTGAGAAAGGAGACATTATAGCTTATTCTGGTAATACCGGTTTTTCTTTTGGACCTCATCTTCACTTTGAAATTAGAAATAAGAAAGGTCGAACATTAAATCCATTGACTAATGGACTTAGCCAAGCGGATCGTTTAGCTCCATTTATAGATGAGATTTCATTTACTCCACTTAATGATGAAAGTTGGGTTAATGGTAATCAACTACCACAAAATTTTCCAGTATTCAGAGACAAAAAAGGGGAATATCATTTCCCTGATACAATCAATATATCAGGAACATTGGGCCTTTCTATTAAAGCTTATGATAAAAGACAAGGTGCCAACAACATATATCAACCTCATAGAATAGAAATATATATAGATAAAGAGATATATCATTCACTACAATTTGATCAATTGGACTATAATTGGCAATCAACTGCAAACTTTATAAATGATTACAGAAATTTTAGATTGAACCTTGGAAATTTTATTAAACTTTATCGGAATCAATCAGATCCAAAAGTTCCCATTCACAATGAAGTAACTAATGGTATAATCGACCTATCTCAAGGATATCATGATATCAAAATATTAGTTATGGATACCCAGGGTAATACTCGGGTATTAAATGGAACTGTATTTGTGATGGAGCCTTTTGATATAACAATTGAGCAACTTGGTGAAACAGAAAAGCTAATTTCATTTCTAGTTCAACCAAAGAGTATTACAATCCCAATTCAAACAATCAATGGTTTTTCATTTACTCCTTACGGATATGCTGACGAAGAATTAGAAATTGTTTCTTCAGAAAGAGTTGAATCAGGAAGGGTAATTACTGTTTTAAAAAAACAAGTCTCAAAAAAAGCTCTGCAATTTATTGCCCAAAATAATTTAGGCACTAGATCAAAACCCATTCATTGGATTGATAGGCGATTTACAGGTGATCACCTAAGCATGAATGTTAATATGGATATCTCTCATACTGAAGCAGGTCTATATATTCAATTTCAACCAGAGCAAGTACTTGATGTAGAATTATCATTGAGATTAAAGGGAAAATATAAATATACAACCATTCCTCTAAATCAAATTCAACCATCCGTTTATTTATCTCAACCAATATCACCTATGCAATTTCAAAATATTAATCAAATTGAATCTATTTTGAATGGATCGATTGAACGTCAAATTCAATTTAATTTCCCCTACACAGTAGCTGAGCCTGGATCATCTATTACTGTTATATCTAAAGACACTTATTGTTCTATGCGAACAAAAAAAACCTCTATTGCGAGCCCTACTGTAATGTGGATTGAAGCAGTCCATAAACATGCACCTGTTGATCATGGTAATCTTATCTCTCGAGTATATCAATTACAGCCATTTGAACGTCCATTACTTAAATCAATGAATATTGCAATAAGGTATCCTGCAAAACTTGATGATAATGAAAAATTGCATTTATACTATTATGACCAAAAAGAAGGATGGACATTTATTCCTTCATCAAAGAATAAAGATCGGAGAGTCATATCAGGATCAGTTGAACACTTAGATGCGATTGCAATCCTTGAAGATAAAATACAACCTGATATTATATCTATGCATCCTGGTAATAATGGAAAATATCCATCTCTTGAATTAAATCAATTTAGAATAAGAATTGATGATAAACTGTCTGGGTTTGAAGCAGAAGAATCTTCATTTGATCTGAGCCTTGATAATCAAGCATTAATCTATGCATACCAACCTAAGTTAAAAGTCCTTTCCTATGATTTGAAAAGACCATTATCAATCGGAACGCATTCTATGCAATTAACCATTCGAGATCGTGCAGGAAATGAAACTACTAACAAAATTGAATTCAAAGTTTACTGATGTTTTTTCCCTATAAAGATGATAATCCCAAAATTCTAGTACCATATGTTACATATGGTTTGATAGGATTAAATCTCTTCATTTTTCTTTTTCAATTTAGCATGGGAATGAAAGATCCAGAAACGGAAGCTCTCTTTATCTATACTTTTGGATTAATTCCTGCCCAATTTTCAATTTTAACTATCTTCACATCAATGTTTCTTCATGGAGGAATTTCACATATAATTGGGAACATGTGGTTCCTTTGGCTATTTGGAGATAATGTAGAAAGTATTCTAGGGCATGTAAAATATGCCATATTTTACATGCTTTGCGGTATTATAGCTGCTGTAACACAAATTCTTGTAAATCCTTCTTCTGAGATTCCAATGGTTGGTGCTTCAGGTGCTATTGCTGGAGTTTTAGGTTTATATATGATGCGATTTCCACATGCACGTGTTCATGTATTTGCATTTATTATTATTTTTTTCACGACTTTTCGTGTTCCAGCTATTATCGTTCTAGGATTTTGGTTTTTTAATCAATTAACAAATGGAATGGGATCACTTGGACTCGATACAACTGGAGGCGTAGCATGGTTTGCTCATATTGGTGGATTTATTACTGGCATTATGCTTAATCAAGCCTTTAAACTTGTTAAAATAATTTAATTGAAGAAAGAATTAATTGAATACATATAATAAGAAACTATCATTGATGTCGATTATTATTTTATTTGCCCTTGCTTGTGAGGATAAGGGCCAAAATTGTGATATTTACACTGGTAGAGGAAACCTTATATCATATAATTTGATTACTGAATATAATGAAGAAGCATTTCAGATATTAATTAAAGATATTTATGGATTTGACCCAAATGAATTTGATATTCAATATGATGTAAAAATTTATAGGGTTATCTATGAGTCGCTTGGTACTAGTGGTGAACCCACACAACTATCAGGAGCAATTTTTGTCCCGCAATTAAAGTCAAAAATATCTTTGCCAACGCTTAAGATATCTCACTATACAATAACACAAAGAAATGCTGTAGCATCAGTATTGCCAACTGTATCTCCCCAAAGCCTTTTAGGATCTATGCAAGGTTACTTTGCAATATATTCAGATGGAATTGGCTATGGAGTTTCAGTTACTCAAGCATCTTATGTAAATAAACAAGCAAGTGCAATTTCAGGAATTGATCTTTTACGAGCTTCAAAAGAATTTGCTTGTGAAAATGAAATTGAATTAAATGATCAACTATTTACAACAGGCTATTCAGCCGGTGGATATGGTACAATGGCATTCCATCAAATTATTGAACAAGAATATTCTGAGGAATTTACTATCACTGCTAACTCACCTGGAGCGGGACCCTATTCACTTTACGAAATGGGAAAAAGAATATTTGAAGATGATGTGTATAACACGCCTTATTACCTTGGATTTGCTCTTTGGGGCTACATGCTTGCTACAGGAGATAATGATGCATTAAACCGCTGGGTTAAACCTAAATATAGAACTCCAATATTAACTATGTATGATGGTACATATACTGGAGACCAAATTGATAATGCTTTAAATGATACCATGTCAGTTCTATTGGAACCAAAATTCCTATCTGATTTTTTAGCTGATAAAGAAATTGAATTTAAAAACTACTTAATAGAAAATAGTTTTATTTATGATGGGTGGAAACCAAATGCACCAATACATTTTATGCATGGTGAAAAAGACAATACTGTATTTTACTTTCTAATGAAATTGGGCGCTGAACAATTAATTGCAAATGGTGCAAATAAAATTAAAACCACATCATACCCCGGTGATCATGGAGGTGCAGCCGCAGATTGTATGATCAATTCAATTAAATGGTTTAACACGATGAAGCAATGAATGACTTGATTTCTAAAGCAATCCAAATGATGAAAATGTCTCGGGCTCCATATTCAAGCTATTCAGTTGGAGCAGCAATAAAAATAGATGAAGAAATAATTGTCGGCGGTTGCAATATAGAAAATGCGAGCTATCCTCTTTCAATATGTGCAGAACGAACAGCATTATTTAGTGCTATAGCGCAAGGATATAATCAATTTATAGCCATGGCGGTAGCAACTAAAAATGGCGGCACGCCTTGTGGGGCATGCAGACAAGTAATATGGGAATTATGTGGAGATATTCCAATATACATATGTGATAATGATGGTATAATTAATGAGACTACAAGTAGAGCTTTATTGCCAGCTCCATTTGAAAAACATCATCTAAAATGAGTATGTCTTCAATTCTAATTGGTATAGCAGGCGGTACAGGCTCAGGCAAAACTTCTATTGCCAATAAACTACTTGAAGAATATGGTGAAGGTGATGTTGTGGTAATAGAACAAGACGCCTATTATCGTGATATTTCTCATATATCTTTGAAAGATAGGCACCTACATAATTTTGATCATCCAGATGCCATTGATATTGAATTATTTAACCAACAACTTATCAGCTTAGTTAAAGGACAAGCAGTTGAGGTTCCAATGTATGATTTTTCGACTCATTCAAGATTAAAAGAGACAAAAACTGTTCATCCCCATCGTGTGATAGTAGTTGAAGGGATCTTAGCTCTTCATTATTCTATTCTTAGAGAATTAATGGATATTAAAATATATGTAGATACACCTGATGACATACGTTTTATTCGTCGTATTTCAAGAGATGTAGATAAGCGAAATAGAACAGTAAACTCAGTGATTGAACAATATTTGAGAACTGTTCGTCCAATGCATCAGCAATTTGTTGAACCGTCAAAATATTTTGCCGATATTATTATACCAGAAGGCAGTCAAAATAAAGTAGCCATTGATCTTATTAGAACAAAAATAAATTACACTCTATCTACACAAATAGAACAATAATAAATTATTATGACTCTAACACCAAAAAATTCAGGATGGATTGAAGTAATTACGGGAAGTATGTTCAGTGGAAAAACTGAAGAGTTAATTCGTCGTATTCGCAAGGCGGAAATAGCAAAAATGAACACATGTTTATTTAAACCATTTATTGATAGTCGATATAGCTCTAAACATGTAGTTTCGCATAATCAATCAAAGTTAGAATCAATTATGGTTAAAACTCCGAATGAAATAATTAAGCACTCGAACAAAATGGATGTAATTGGAATTGATGAAGCACAATTTTTTAATAAAAAGATTATTGATGTTTGTAAAAATTTAGCTAATAGAAAAATACGAGTTATTGTAGCTGGTCTTGATACAGATTACAAAGGGTTGCCATTTGGCTGTATGCCTGAATTAATGTGCGAAGCAGATTATTTAGATAAATTAAGAGCCATATGTGTCATTTGTGGAAATCCAGCATCATACAGTCAGCGCACTACTTCAGACTCAGAACAAGTACTAATAGGTGAAACAGATATATATGAAGCTAGGTGCAGGAATTGTTTTGAACCCCCAATGGATAATTAAATGGATCAATATAAAGGTATATTAGGTATTCTAACACTATTGACTATTGCATATGCAATGTCAAATAATCGAGGAAAAATTAGTTTTAGAACTGTTTATTGGGGATTAGGCCTTCAGCTTCTTTTTGCAGTCTTTATATTAAAAACTCCGATTGGAAAACCTATTTTTTCATTATTAGATAAAATAATCACAAAATTAATTAGTTTTTCGGATGCGGGAAGTGATTTTTTATTCACATCATACGTTTCCGACGTTGGTTTGCATCCTTCGCTTTTAAATTTTGCATTCAGATTATTACCAACAATAATATTTTTTTCAAGTCTCATGGCAGTTCTATATCATTTTGGTATCATTCAAATAATTATAAAATGGATAGCTAAACTGATGCAAAAAACGATGGGCACAAGTGGCGCTGAAACGCTAAGCGTAAGTGCCAATATTTTTGTTGGGCAAACAGAAGCACCCTTAATGATTCGTCCCTTTATTAGTCAGATGACTAAATCTGAACTTATGGTTGTTATGGTAGGTGGCTTTGCAACTGTTGCTGGAGGAGTATTGGCGATCTATGTAAAATGGCTATCAGATATTCCTGGCATTGCTGGACACCTATTAGCGGCTTCTGTAATGTCGGCTCCTGCAGCTATAGTTATTGCAAAGATAATTTATCCTGAGGTAGATGTATCTAAAACTTTAGGTGATACAAATATTAATGTTGAAAAAACTACTTCCAATTCTATGGAAGCTCTTGGTAATGGAGCGTCCGATGGATTAAAATTAGCAGCTAATGTTGGAGCTATGTTAATAGCTTTTATTTCAATTGTAGCATTAATTAATTATCTTTTAAGTATTGGTGGCACATCCATAGAACAAATATTAAGTTTTATATTTAAGCCTCTAGCGTGGACCATGGGGATACCTTGGTCAGAAGCTGAGTTTGTTGGAACTCTTATGGGTGAGAAAATTGTTTTCACAGAATTGATAGCCTATGGTGACCTACAATCAATGATTGATAATAATCAATTATCTAATAGATCTGCTATTATTGCTAGTTATGCTCTATGCGGATTTGCAAACTTTGGTTCTATTGGTATTCAACTTGGTGGAATTGGTGGAATAGCGCCAGATCGGAAAAAAGATCTGGCAAAATTAATAACTAAAGCTATGATTGGTGGTGCACTAGCATCATGGTTGACTGCATCAGTTGCAGGAATTCTAATTTAATATTAATATATGTTTTACTAATGAATCTTATTTTTTTAGGACCACCGGGTGTTGGCAAAGGCACTCAAGCAAAGCTGCTTTGTGAAAAATATAGTATTTTACATCTATCAACAGGAGATTTATTAAGATCAGAAATTATTGAAAAAACAGAAATAGGTAGTCTCGCTAAGTCATTTATTGATAGGGGAGAATTAGTAACTGACGATGTATTACTAAAAATGATGAATAATCGCTTGAAAAAAGATGATGCTCATAATGGTTACTTATTGGATGGATTTCCACGTACCATCCCACAAGCACATGGTTTAGAACTAACCCTGAAACAAATTGGTCATAAAATTGATTCTGTTATCAGCTTAACTGCAGATGAAGATGAGCTAATTAGCCGTTTGGTAAATAGAGGCTTAAAATCTGATAGAAGCGATGATTCAATTGAAATTATTAGAAATCGTCAACAAATATACTGGAATCAAACTTCTCCATTACTAAATTACTATGAAGACATGAATTTATTAATAAATGTTGATGGCATAGGAGAGATTTCCGACATTAATAATGAAATAGTAAGAATTGTAAACCAATATGCTTAAAGTAGGATTAACAGGTGGGATTGGCAGTGGTAAGAGTACTGCAAGTAAATTTTTCGAAAAATTAGGTGCTTTTATATTAGATGCGGACAAAGAAGCAAAAAATTTACTTGAAAAAAACGAAATCGTTCAACATGAGGTGATCTCGGAGTTTGGCACTGATATTATTAATACAACAGGAAAAGTAGATAAGAATAAATTAGCTCGTGTCGCTTTTCAAGACGTTGATCATCAACGAAGACTAAATTCTGTTGTTCATCCCTATATCTATGATCTGATTGATAAAACATTTGATAAAATATTGAGTGATGGAAAACATGCTGTTTTTATTATTGATGCGGCTATGATATATGAGTCAGGATATGATATTCATTTAGATTATATAATTGTTATAACTGCACAATTAAAAAATAGAATGGAACGTGCATTAGCCCGAAAAACACTGACAAGAGAAGAAATATTAAAACGTATTGAATTTCAATGGCCTGAAGAAGAAAAAGTTGGAATGGCTGATTTTGTAATTCATAATGATGGTTCTGAAAAAGAATTAAATGATAATATTAAATCTCTTATAAAAAAATTGATATAAACCGTTTCAGATTAGAAACTATTATTTTATTATTTGATAATTATATTTCATGAACTTTAAAGATCAGCTTACTTATCGTATCTTAAAAAGATTCTCTGTTTTTACCGGAAGATTATCAGAAAATCGTCGCGAAAAACTAGCAAGAAGGTTAGCTAGCTTCATTTATTATTTATTACCTATAAGAAAGAAACAAGCCCTAAATAATTTAATAAACGCATTCCCTGAAAAAGATTCTGGATGGATTAAAAAACAATTGAAAGGTGCTTACAATATTGTATCAAATAATTTCATTGATTTTCTATCACTATCTAGATCCTATTCAAAAAAAAGATTCAGAATTGAGAATCAAGACGTTCTAGATGATGCAGTTAATAAAAATAAAGGAGTTTTACTAATCACAGGGCATTTTGGTTTATGGGAAAAATGGGGGTCATGGTTTGGTAATAATAACTATGACATATGGGGAGTTATCCAAAAACAAGCTAATAAAGGAGCAGATCTATTTTTTAAAGAAATACGTGAATCTTACGGGATGAATCATATATATAGAAAATCATCAGTAGATAAAATCTATGACTTAATTAAGAATAATAAGATAATAATATTGGCTAGCGACCAAAATGCAAAGGAACGGGGTGTTATAGTAGAATTTTTTGGTAAAAAAACTTCTATACCAAAAGGTGCTGCGTTGTTTCATTTGCGTACAAATGTCCCCTTAATATTTTCTGTTGGACACAAGGATCCCGATGGAACTATTGTTATTTCATTTGAAAAAATTAACGTAGAGTCAAATACTATAGAGGGTATTACTCAGGATTATACTAAAAAGTTAGAAGCAAAAATTCGTGAACATCCGGATCATTACTTTTGGTTTCACAGAAAATGGTCACGGATTATGGAAAATGAATAATAGAATTACACACAGAATTAATTGTAAATCAAAAACGGCTTTGAAAAGAGCCAAAAAAGCAATTCTAGACGGAGGAATAATTGTATATCCTACTGATACGTTATATGGATTTGGCGTGGATGCCAGAAATAAATCGGCTATTGATAGATTAAATAATATTAAAGGAAAAAAATCTCCAATGAGTGTAATTATGTCTGATAAAAATATGGTTTTTTCTTGCACTGATATATCTCAAAAAAATCATAAAATGGTGAAAAAATATTTAAAAGGTCAAACTACCATTATTCTTAAAATCAAATCAGGCATAGTTCATCCAAATATTTTGGGTGAAGAAGAAACACTCGGCATTAGAATTCCTGATCATAATTTTGGACCTAGACTTTGTAAGGAATTAGGTTTTCCAATAACAACAACTTCTGTAAATAGGACCGGTGAAACCCCGTTAAATGACCCAAATAAAATAATTAAGATTTTTAATGGTGAGTTTGATATTCTTATTGATGATGGAGCTATGAAAAGCTCAACTGGTTCAACTATTTATAAACTTGAAAAATCAATAATAAAAGTTATACGAAGATGAAGCACTTTGGTTATATTATATATTTTCTTTCAAATTTTCTTATAGCAGAGACACCATTTAAAGTTGGAGAATCTTTAAAATATTCTGCAGATTTTAATTTGATTAGAGTGGGCCAAGCTGAATTATATGTAAATAGGTTAGATAAAATAAATGATCTTGATGCCTATCATGTAACCTTTAGTGCTAATACTACAGGTTTAGCAGATCAATTATTTAAAATAAGAGATCAAATTGATATTTGGATGGATAAAAAAGATTTTTTTACTCATCGTCTAATTAAAAATATCAATGAAGGTAATTATAGTAATAAGGTCGATGTGAAATTTGATTATCAAAAATCTATTGCAAAAACTAAAACAAAAGAAATTTTTATTGATTTTATGGCTCGCGATTCTTTTTCCATGTTTTATTATTTACGAACAATACCCCTTAATAACAATGAAGTAATGTCATTTTCATCTTATGAAGGCCGACGTATTGTCCATTATAATTTACAGATGACGGGTACAGAAATAGTTCGTACAAATATTGGGATATTTAAGTGCAAAGTAATTCGTCCATACCGTGAAGGGAAAAATCTATTTAAAAATCAAGGTGATATGCAGATTTGGATTAGCGATGATAGCAAAAGGCTCCCCGTAAAAATACAAATCAAAATGAAATATGGATCAATGACTCTTTTACTAAAAAGTGTGAGTTAATTACCAAATAATCTTCCAACATCATTTACAATTACTGTAATCATCAACATAAGAATTAGTAGCATACCAACTTGTTGAATCCCCATTCTCATTTTAAGAGTAAGTGGTTTTCTTATAATGCCTTCAATAAGGGTAATAAATATATGCCCACCATCCAAACCAGGGATAGGTAATATATTTATAAATGCAATGTTACAACTAATAAGAGCCATAAGAGTTA
>CETT01147442.1_pt1 | contig 10317 bp, 5 predicted proteins | sample 356361 | NCBI WGS metagenome assembly CETT01 (sample SAMEA2622429, study PRJEB7988) | marine metagenome | isolation source: saline water (ENVO:00002010), including | reverse complement strand
AATACAGTAACCCATGCATTTAATTCTACAAGATTTGTTGATTTTCTTATTTTGGAACGAAGAATTTTATCTTTAGACTCTTTCACTTCTGATATTTCAAACGCTTTTAATTTTGAATCAAATAAATTTTTTAAATCATCTTGATCTTTATTTGTTTCTTCTTCTTTTTTTTGATTTATTACTTTTCTTTGAGAATGGGCATGTGAGAAATCATCTACTTCTTTGGGAGTAAATTTTTTAAAAAATTCTTCCCAATGCTCAGATCCTTTGGAAGTTTGTATTGAATATGTACTATTATCTAATTTATTTTTCAATAAAATCGCAAGACCCGTTTTATCATCATCAATCCAAATACCTTCAATCACTTTATCACTAAATATCATAATTTATCCTATTATATTGTTTTAAGCTAGTCTCCGGTACAGACCATAATTGGTTTGGATGTTTGAATATGCATCATCATTAACTGTAGCTCCTGTCCAATATCCAGTATATTGTCCACTATATTGTGTACTATATTGTCCTGTATACCACGGCCCATATCGAGCTCCACCATAGTTTCCATATGTAGTTCTATATTGTCCTGACCAATATCCAGTATATTGTCCACTATATTGTGAGGAATATTGTTGATCTGATACTGAACACATATAGTCAGTAAATCCACCAGCATATACCCAAGTGCCCGACCCAGGAGCACCTGAAGTCGTCATAATATAAGTTCCTATACCATTTCCACTAGGTCCAGAAGTAATACGATTTATGAAGTGGTTGGTCAACGTTTCTATTTCTGCATCTGTCATTTGCTGAACATCACCACTAGTTCCTTTATATTTTACTGGAGGAATAGTTCCTAAACCACTATGCGCCGTTTTCCTGAAAAGTGTGTACACATCGTCTGACTCTCCGTGTTGTGTATTAGTTGCGGTGGCTGTATGTTCTCCACCAGAAGGTGCATTAGTTCCTCCTGCAACATCTATCCACGTTCCACCATGTGATGAATATGGATTAAGTAGGCCAAAATAATATGAACCAATTCCTGTTGATCCTATTGAAGCTTCTGCGTATACTTCTTCACAACATCTCATAATATCATCTATCAATTTAGCAGCATTCATTTCTTGTATGGCGCTTTGTGATTCTGAATATAGGGGCCAGACTTCTCCTCCGGTAGATTCTAAAGAATCATCATTCGACGCAAATCCGTATTGCCCATAAGTAGTATATGCGCCTCCAGAGGGATGAGTGCCTATAGGATCATCTCTTTTTGTATCAACGAAGTATCCTAAATTTCCAGTTGTGGTTGTTGCTCTTAATTGGATGTTTCCACGTTGTGCATCTGATTGATTAGTTGCCCATTTCGTCAAAATAACAGGAACAATTTTGTCCTTTATTTCAGCATCCGTCATTTCTTTTAAATCGCTCGCACCTACAGTAGAGTCGACCTTTAACGGTCTATAATCACCTGCCGCCATATTTTATCCTTTATTATGGTCCTAATCTTGTTCCAGAAGTATTGTATACGCCAAAAGAAATCCATTGTGCTAATCCATTTCCGTCAGAATCTTGTAACAATTTATACTGTGCGGGAGATCCGCCAGAAATTGTAACAGTATTAGATAAAGTTACAGTATTTCCATGTCCCATTGTTATAGCTATATCTCTGCCCAATCCACCAAGAAGACCACTATCAATAATGACTTCCTGTGCCGCGTTCATTGTAATGGTATCTTCAGCCTGAGAATTTTGTAAAACATTTCCTGTTAGTTTAAGCTTATCAGCAGATACTTGTACAGTTCCGTCTACAGTATTATCAATGGTTTCTCCATTACCAAATGTAATAGTATTTCCACCCATGATGACATCACCACCGAATGATACATTATCAGTAATTTCCCATTTTGTTCCTGAATTATTCCACAATATAGAACGATCGGTCGCTCCGTCATTTACTTGAATTCCAGCACCAGTAGCGGTTGCTGTGGTTTTTATCGCCGCATTTGATAATTCAATAGTTTTATCTGTAGTTACAAGAGTTGTCGATTCTACTTTAGTTTGTGTACCTTGAACAGTTAAATTTCCTGTAATAACTGTATGAGCCGCCGCCAATTGTAAATGAGAAGCAGTTAGTCCAATATAATCATCTGTTGTGGCTATGATTTGAGATGTATTAACTAATATTTTCTCATTCCCTGCACCAGCATCTCCTGCATAAATTTTTATTTCATCTTCATCATTACCCCATCCTTCATGGACTGTAATTTTTGTATCTTGATCTTTATCTATTAAATCATTTAATGCTATCCACTCCGCATCGTGATATCCTTCATATTTTCCTAAAGTTGAATTATATCTAACTTGACCGGTGTTCGGACCATACACTCCCGCAGGTCTTTGGGCAGTGGTTCCAACGGGAACAGTCATATAGCCAGTAGTGTTGAAAATCGTGTTTCCTGTAATTACCTGATCACCATCGATGTCAACAGTTTGTGAAAGTTCATAGGCTCGTGATGTCATTTTTATTCTTCCTTCTTTTTATTTTTAATGATCCAAGTGTCAATAGATGCCCAATCGACCCAATCTTCCATTTGATTCAAGATTTTAAAAGTCATATTTTGAAATCCTCCAAAATTAGGAGAAAAGATTTCATTATCCATGAAATCACTCGCATCCATTTTTGTAATATTTAATTCTACAATACTATCATTTAATATATTTATATCACCCAATGCCTCAGCTTGTTGACTCTTATCAATAATCCAATTATTTGAAGCGGAATCATGCGTTCCATATTTACTTAATATTTCCGCTCTCTTATTTAAATATATTTGATGATGGTGTTTAATTAGTTTTACACATTTAAACAATTTCCAAAGAATTTCAGTTTTTTCAACTTCTCTGCTTAAATATGCACTCGTATTAAACTCACATGTCCACAATTGGTTTATAAGCAACACATATTCTTCATCAGTGAAATATAAATATCTAATTTTCACATTATGTACAACTTCTTCTTTTTTTTTATTACTCAATTTCTTCCATTAATATTTTATATTTTTTACCTGTCAAATTATTTGTTAATGACAAATATTCACTTTCCTCGACGACTTTCCAATCACCACGTTCATTTTTCAAATTTAAGTCAGAAGTATATATGTTACCCCATCTTAAAGAATCACTTCCCATATCTCTCGTTCCATTAGCATCAGGTAAAACATCTGAAGCGAAATAACCTCCAGACATATCAATATTCGAGTTAAATGTCGCTAATCCTGTAAAAGAAGATGTAGTTCCCACCAAGAGATTATCTTCAATTTCTATTGCTCCACAATGGAAATTTTCATAATCCGCTATTGTTATATTTCCTGCCGCTGATCCATCATCTCCTACACGACATGTTGAAAATTCATCCAAACTTTCATCCCAAATAAATGCCGTATTTCCAAGATCATTAGTTCCTCTAATGAATACAAATCCGGTATCATAAGCATTATTTGTTGGTACTACTGAAAAATTATTAAGAACTATAAACGGATCTGTTATAGTCATAGTATCAGAACTAACTTCAGTAGTTGTTCCTGTAATATGTAAATTACCAATAAGGGTTGTGTCTTGACCTGACGGAGTTATTGTTAATTTACCATCCGCAGCAACATCAAAGGTAGTATTTGCCGCAAAACTATGTTCTAATTTTAATTGGGTCGTCTCAAGTCCTCTAACGTGAAGTGTGGATTCCGGAACTTTAACACCAACGCCAATTCTATCATTATACGTATCAACAGCAAATGTCGCGTTAGCATGTGATGTAGGATCAACACCAATATAAGTATTGGCATAAACAGAAGACCATCCAGCTGTATTTGCCCATCTACTTTTAGTGTAAACATCAGTATTTTCAAAAGAAGTCCACGCCAAAGATTCAACTATATTGCCTACTGTTTGAGCTGGAATAGTGACGGTAGTTCCATTGGATGATGTCACCAAACTTTGATCAATTTTTACTCCCTCACTAAACATCTCTATTAATTGAGGAGTGTAACCGCCGTTAATTGTAAAAACTGTCTGACTAGCGGTTGCTACAAATCTCTCTCTTGTCATTGCTGCTTTATGAAGATCTGATGCAGCCAATGACATAACATCTATTATATCATCTGTTCCAACTGTAAAGTTAAGAAAAGTTATAGCACTTCCTAATGTATCAGTGTCATAATCAGCAGTATCCAATTTAATACCGTTCACGAATACTTGTACATAAGCCGGATTATATTGTGCACTAACTGAAGTAGTTGAGTCTACGGGATTTGCGATTCTTGTATTATATACTGCTGTAGAAGGTGCGAGAGAATACCACGCTGCTGCGGTATTTGAATAATATTCCATCTGGCCCTTCGCGGCATCCAACTCTTTATTAAATCTAAGCATGCCGTCTTCAAGATCAGTTGACGGTCTCTGTGCCGTAGATCCTGATGGAACAGTGATAGAAGTCTCACCATCTCTTCCTAAAATATTATGACAAAATACGTTGTTAGCCCATACTGATTGTACTCTCTGGTCTGTTTTTCCTATATGAAGTTCAGTTCCATTACCGGACCAAGTACTTGGTAAAAAATATCCATCATCAGCTTCTGCACCAATATACCATCTTTCTTCCCCTTCAGTATAAAATTTAATTTGATCTTCATCACCGCCATGAGTAGTTTCAACAGTTATTTTTGTGTCTTGATCTGAATCAATAGCTCCACCTAATGACATAAAAGTATTAGAAACATGATCATAACCCTCATATCTGTCTAATGTTGTATTATATCTAATTACTCCACGCAAAGAATGATCTGCATTATTAGTGCTAGATAAATTTGTAATTGGTGGTCTGTCTGAAGTTTCGCCTGCAGGTATTTTTAAATGAGAAGTTGTGTTCGCTCCAACCGTGTCCCATACAAAGAGTCTTTTCCATCTTTCCTCATTATTACCCAAACTAATTGCAGTATTTGTTAAACCAACTTGAGGTAATGGTGTAATATCTGCAGCAATGTCACCCGTTATTGTTACAGTATCTACACCTGAATCATCACCTAATTGAATATTTCCTTCGGCTTTAACTACTCCTGCTACGTAAACTGATCCACCGACATTTAAACTTTTTTGAACTGAAACACCACCTTTAAATATAGCAGAGCCTGTGGACAAACTTGCTCCAAAATCATCACTTGTGCCGTCTGTCACATCTCGTAAATTATTGGAGGTTATTCCACCATCAAGTGTTGTATTAAATTCTATTGATCCATTTGCTATTAAATCACCAATTCTTATTCCACCATTTCCATCATCATCTCTTCTTACTACTGTATTTGCGACACCTGCGTCTGTCCCAGCATTAACGTCGGCAATGACCAAGTTGGTCTGATTACGCCACGTTTCAAAGGTATCAGTTAAAGCTACGTTTGCGAATGAAGTTGCCATGTGTTAATCCCTAATAGTTAATAAATTTTTTAATTTCTAATATTTCCGCTTTTATTTCAGAAATTTCCGTCTTTAGTGTATTTATCTCCGCCTGTCTACTGTCAGCTTGCCTTTTCATTAATCTATGGGCAGTTAATGCATCTATATCATTTCTTAATATTGCATTGCTTTCAGTATCTTTCAGAAATCCTGGAGCGTCTGTTAAAATTTTCATGAATCTAATGCTACAGCTCTTAAATCCTTAATTTTTGGTGGATCTATATTACTTGAAGACGTTAAAACACATTTGATTGCAAAATATTTAAAATCTTTAAAAGTTGTAGATCCAACAGTATATGCAGCAGAATCATCTGCTGTTTTATAATTATATGTCAAGAAATCTGATTCATTTGCAGAATATACACTTGAATCGGTTTCTTGTGTCATTTTATTCCAATACTTATCATCAAATGATTCAGAATCAGTTGAACTAAGTGCTTTATAATAAATATTAATATTTGAGGTACTAGGTTTATATGCTCTTATATATACTCTAACATCTTCAGCGTCAAACCCGTCTTGTAATGTCACTCTTCTTGTTATATATCTCGCTATTCCATTTCCACCTTCTCTGTCCGTTTCTGCTGAAATTGTTACAGATCCACTTGTACCACCAGACAAAGTAGCAGTAATATTATCAAAATATCCACTTCCCTCCGCTGAAGCATATGCATCTGTAATTGCTCCTGTACCATCTGTGACTAATGTAACTCCCGCTCCCGTTCCTGTTGTTCCAGAAAGTGTGATATTACTAGTACCGTTTGCATATCCTGTTCCTCCCCCAACTACAGCCACATTATTATTACTAATTCCACCATTGTTAATATTATTTTCAACAGTTATTAAATTTAATCTAGATAAATCTATAATTGGTGAAACATCTGAATTTGTTGTGGACATTTTCACTTGTATTTTCATATCTGGATCAGTACCACCATCATATTTACCTGTTCTAATAGTTTTTCTACTATCATGCTTAATATTTTTATTTGATGTAAATTTAGTAAAAGAATTATCTCTAACAGCAATATGAGGATATGCTTCATTTTCAGTAGTTGTTTGATAAAAATAATCTATTACTGAATCTGAAAATTTCAATTCTGATGTACTTAATTTCATCAAATCATATGCCGTATTAGCTGTTCCATTTGAAAGAGGATGTGGAATTACATCAAATTGACATAAATTAGAATTAAAAGATGTTAATTGAAAAGAACATTTTTGTGTTTTAAACATCAAGCTTCTATTAGTAACCGGAGTCCATTTACTAGAATTATTTGTAACAAAAAAGTCTCCAACTTCAGGACCCTTTCCTGCTTTTGTATTTGTAGTATCACTGTTAGTTACCATATTTCCTTCAACAGAACTATAAACTTTATATTTTGGACTATTTGTCATTAAAACAATAGCGAATTCTCCAGGTGGTAAATATACTGGTGATGGAAATTTAAATGTCGTTCCACTTGATGATTTTGTTGTATCAGGAGAAGAAGAGTCAACAGTTATTTCATCAGGAACAAGAACTTTTTCACCAAATGGTAGGACTTGAGCAACGCTTGGTGTTCCGTCTGTCATTGGTCTTACTTGTACTGTTACAGGCAAATAAGTATCCTTTTGTGAAAAATAGAATGTAACATTTCTTAAAAACATCCCATTTGGATATCTAGACTCATCTATCACTATAGACTGTGCCATCGGATTCACAAAATTCGAAGAAGAACTTTTATCAGAAACAGCTGATTTTGTCACAACAGCGGATCTAATATCTTGTCTTCTCACTAAAGAAGATCTTGTAGAAATTATACTTCCATCTGATACAGACTCCATACCCTTTATATGAAATGTTTTTTCAGCTACAGAATTAGTTTTAGATAATGTATTGTCAGCATGATCAGTAAGTCTTACTAATCTTTCTCCCATTCTAAATTGTCCAGCTGTAAATTCAAAATTTCCAACTACAGTACCATTTATATCAGATTTAAGATTATTAACATATGTTGTTGGTACGGCTGATAAAGTCGCATTTGCTGTTACTGTTCCACTCGCAGAAACATAATCTGCTTCCACAATTGTTGATGTACCTGTCGTAGTCCAATCACCAATTGTATTCGCAAGCATTAATGTAGTATTTCCCGTATAATCTACATGAACCAATGTTCCAGAAATTGAACTATTCGCACTTACTGTTACATATTCTCCCTCATTCGCTATAAATTCTGAGTTTCCTCCGTCAGTAATGGATAATGTCACTCCAGTATTAGCCTGCTCTGTTAAATTTACACCATCTACATATAAGTAATGATCAGTACTTGGTTTTAATCCTTGTGCTTTAAATAAAACAGTTTGTTTTCTATTCCATGAAACAATAGTATCATTAACTTGTTTATTGTTTACTGTTTTCTTAACTGATTCTGGTTGATCTTTTGATAAAATCCCATCTCTTGTATTTTGTTGATCTATAGTCTTGGCTGATCTATCTACTTTAGTAGAAGATGTTGATTTTTTATTCGCTTTTGAAACATCATCATTATTAATCTCTACACCACTCCAATTTTTTGACCAATTGTCCCATTGTGTACCAAATCCATAATTATATTTACCAGATTCCCAATTATCACTACCTCCAGTTAAATTTATTAATACTTCTGGGCGCCTTCCATCATAAAACCATGTATCACTAGGATTTGTCATAGTTAAAATTCCATTAAACATACCAGAACCAAATGGATTTACTTCTTCAGTCGTTGTTGTAGCGGGTTGATCAATAAATCCCGTGTCTGTATAAGCAACAGAAACCAAATCTCCTGTTTTCATTATATTCGCACTATTAACATCAAGTTTAAATTTAAAATTATCAGATTCAAATGTCGGTCTTAAAAGTGTTTGATCAAAATCTATCGCTATTCTATAATCATCATCTAAAACATCACCTATTGCATGTCCCGCAAATTGGTCTACAAGTATACCATTCTTAAATCTTTCCACTCCACCATCTGTAAATATCGCTTGTTCCTTTGCATCTTTTTCCAAAAATGAGAGAGATGTAAAATATTCAAGTTGTTCAACTCTTTTTTCTATTTTACCAATATCCCTCATAGTAAATCTTTTATTTTCAATATATTGTAAATTTACATCAGTAACCTCAAATGTATATTCAGGAATATCTGCGATATAAATTGTCATAGAATCTTCATCATCTGCCGGAACAATAGGATCAACTGAAGGATTTCCTTCAATTACACCAAATTCCCTATCTTTTGTTACAACAATTTTATCTTTTCTTGGTAAATAAAATTGTACATCTGTCGTTAAAACAACATCTGAATCTGGTAATCTTGGTAGAACTACAGATTGATTAATTGTCGCAGAATCTAAAGCAAATGTCGCAGATTCATCACCATTTGTTCTCTTTGGTCTAAAATCTAAACAATCTCTTAAACTTACTGTTTTTCCAGTTATAGGACTTGTGTATGATGGGATATCAGAAAATTCTACGCCCGCAGTTGCTCCAAGATAAGTATCTACAGTAAATGGGCCGTCTGCAGCCTGATGTACAAAATAATCAAATACCGCCACTATTGGCACCGCCGGTGCGGATTGACCTGGTTTCAATTTAACAAATCCAAAATCATATAAATTATCTCTCTGGCCAGTTTCAAAATTATATTTGTCCGTTATATTATTAGTATCACCAGCACTTGCACATGCTGTTGTAAACAATTCAGTAGTAAGGCTTGCAATATCAGTGTCTGGAGATTTAACAATTGCTTTCAAAGATTTTACATCTGATGTTCTTAAACTAATCGTCGTATTAGCATAATCCGCAGCAGTAGTTGCTTTATATTGTCCTAATCCTCTTAAAGTTGTATTAGTATCACCACTAGTAAAGGATGTTGTATTTGAATTAACAATAGTTTTAGTTCTAAAGGTAGATGCGAGAGGAGATAATGAAATAGCCGCAGTTATTGTAGCAGTGAAATTATCATTACTTCCCACACCCGTATCTAAAGCCATTGAAGTACCAGCTGCGTCTACTGAAGAGGTAGCACCAGCACCAAAATTAATAATGTCTCCAATGTTACGCGGACACAATGCACCAATACTCCCTGTAATAGTACACACAACATGATTAAGTAAATCTGCAGATCCTAAAGAAGAACCCTTACCCGGCAAAAACACTCCACCAGTTTGAGTAATAGATGCAAGACCATTAGTAAAAGTTACACTAAAAAATTGCTGTTTTACTGTGTAATCAAATTTAGAAGTGACAAGAGGATTTAAGGTTTTTACTACTGCTTGTGGTAATTCATATATTAAAGAACTTCTATCAGTATCAAATATTTTAGTAAGACTATTTGGATCTAATTGATCAACTTTACCAAATTGTGAAATGTCTGCATACTTTTCAATATTTCCAGAACCATCTGATTCTATAACACTTTCCAAATATTTTGCGGTAAAATCAATTTCACACGTATCACTAACTCCAACATCTGCTAAAAATGCATTTGCTAAAGTAATAGTATTTCCTTGATGATCTGTGATGAGTCTTGATACTCCATCATTATAACCACTTGTCATTTTAATTGAAGCACCAGCATATGCTAAAGAAACATTAGTGGATTTTGTAGAATTTAAAACAAGTGTTGTTCCTCCTGCAGCAATACCCGTATGAACATTAGATGTTATACTTGACATTTTGGTGTCATACAAATATAAATCATAAGTACCATTCGTTGCCCCAGGAGTACCAGAAAAATAATCTAATTGTCTAGGTCTAGCAGTTCCTATCTTTGATGTATTATATGTTGCTGCGGA
>CETT01012647.1_pt1 | contig 10348 bp, 11 predicted proteins | sample 356361 | NCBI WGS metagenome assembly CETT01 (sample SAMEA2622429, study PRJEB7988) | marine metagenome | isolation source: saline water (ENVO:00002010), including | reverse complement strand
GCCTTTAGAAAAACTAAAGAATATTTGTTCTGTATTTGGTGGTATATCTATTGTGTGAATACTTGTACTAGATATATATGTACAATCTAATATGACTGGACAATCAACGTTGATATCACAGAAGTTCCCATCAGCAGCAGATGGAATAGATACATAAAGTATTTTATTAGGGTCTATAGTATATTCTTTGTATCCTGTGCATACCTCTGTTCCAGGTTTAATTAAACTAGGATATTCATACTCCCCTTGAAAATGTTGCCACTCTCTATCTTCTGTCATTAACCAATGATGTATAGCATCTGTTGTACCATTAGTAAAATAACAATAGCCGAAGTCAGATAAGTCGATTATATCTTTAACCCAGTTCCTATGTGTAGCCTCAACCCAATCTAAATCTTGTGTAGCTTGACCATCACCACGCCGATAGTAAGTATCAGATACGCGTATCTCCTTCAGTAGATTCCAGACATCAGCAGTCATTGGTACATCTACCCAAGGATTATTTCTTAATTCTTTTTGTCTGTTCTCCAAAATCTATTCGCCAAATATCCACCCAAGTCATACTTACCAAGTATTAATTTTCTTGGGTATTCATGATGTACCTTATGGTAACCATCACCACCTAAAATCCAATTCATCCAAACACCGTCAGTTGGTCCATTCCAATGTCCAAATATATTTAACATACCAAATCCTATCTTAGCAAATAGGTATGGCATAAATGCTGCAGCCCACCAGAAGTATGGACTAATAAGAAGACATACAATCCAATACCAAATGAGAAAGTCTTTCCAATACTCATGAGCAAATACTAGTCTTGGGTTATCGTATAAGTCTCTTGCAAATTTAATTGGAACATGATGTAAGTCCCAAGTAGTTAAAGCTACTTTCCAATATCCTATCTCTTTATAGTTATGTGGGTCAAGTGGTCCTTCCGTATCTGCATGGTGCATCCTATGACTGGACACCCAACCAATAGGCGTCCTGACACAGGCAATCATAATCATTATTATGAATCCCCATTCATGTGCTACACTTGTTTTAAATTGGTTATGAGCAAAGTACCTATGTAGTCCTACAGATACTCCATAGTGTGTAACTACTTGACACCATAGGAATCCCCATAGTGTTGCCCAGCCTAATAGTTCCCAGTTTATTCCCATCTTCCTAATACCATAAATCGATTATAATAAGTCCATGCACTACCATGTTGTTCTCTAGTTTTCATGCTTTTATGTCCACCACCTAATATTCTACATTCTGCTTGTTCTGCTAGCTCTTCACATGAGTTAACACAATTGATATGGTCTTCCTCATCTGTTTTGTTATTACTTTGTAATACCAATAAAGTTCTATCAGGGTCAAAGTAATATTTTTTACTTTGTTTCATATCAGGCATATGTTCACATGAAGTATTAATTATTAAATGAGCTCTACGTTTTTCTTTATATTTAAAATAATCTCCTTCACATCCAGAACCATTACTAAATGTCCTAACCATTTTTAAATCCTGATTCCATAAACTTAAATATACACTAAATACCTGTGATGCAAATGGGTCAGGGTCAAAATAATCTATCCCTCTAATATCATCTCCATATTTCTCTATTAACAAATCAACTAATGGAAAACCAAACCAGCCACCTACTATTTCAATTTTAAATTTACCATCATCATCTCTAGGTATTTCTAATTTATCTAATTCTTCAATAAGCCAGGTCTTACCAATTCTTTGATTATAAGATATGCTTTCAATAAACCTATCCATCTGTTTTGGATAATTTCTATTAAACCACTTAAGCATATTATAATAGATTTCATTATCTAATCCTGCTCCAATACTATTTTCTAATTGCATCCTGCCACCATATAAAATTTACCCTTCCATCTATTCAATTCATTAAATTCCCAAACATCTTTTAATTCATTTTGTTTTACTAATTGTTTATTACTTGTAATAGGATTACAATCACCGTTATGATGTTCATCATCTCCTACTAATATAAATTCCTTTCCTTTATACATCTTACCTAATGGCCACATCTTTTCACATGCATAATTTACAATAAGGTCTTCTTTTAATTCTAAATCAAATACAACATCAGCAGTAGTTATATCTTCACCTGCTCGTTGCGGGTCATAGTCATACATCGTAACAGCAAAACGTTTCTTCATATTATATGGACCAATATTTTTTAATTCTAAATATAATAATTTCTTATCAGCTGGTCCTACTATAGCAATTGATTTAGCTTCACTATAAATAGTAATAGTATTATATATCCATCTATCAACTTTTGTCATAACTAGTCCAATATTTATAAGGCCATTGACCTTCAGTCTCATCTAATTCATATGCTTCAATATCCATTTTCTGTATACGTATATGTGACGTATTAAATAAAGTAATCTTTGTTTCATCTCTTTCAATATGAGGTGGGTGACTAAAATTATAATTATCTACTAATCCTTTTTCCCAAAATGCTATTGTATCTCTTCGCCAATGTTGATAATATAAATATTTATCTAAAGACTTATAAGTAAAAAATAACTTTTCTTTATTCTTATCAGTATAATCAAATAACCATTGTGCATCTTGCCAGAACACAAAGCTTGAATTAACATGACAATCAGACCCTTTGCCAAACCATCTCATTGAATGTTCTTTCTTTAAGTTCCAATGATTAAGAATAAAGGTTGGCTTCTCAAATTCTCTTGTTACCATATCAGTAATGTCACCATGTATTAATACATCTAAATCAATCCAACCTTTCGTTCCAGGAATATCTAAATCAAATAAAGTTATTTTTTCTCTAGTAAATATTTTATCCTGACCATAAGACCTCCAAGAGTCTGGTCCAATTTGATTATAATCTAATAGACCTATTTCCGGAAGTATATCAGAACTATTATCAGTAATACAAGTAAAGTTAAAAGGGACACTGCAGTAGCGCTTAAGACTTCCGTAAAGTCTATTAACATATTCTGGTCCATATTTATCTCCCCACTTAAACGTAAAGAAGTTGTATTTTATTTCCGGGTCCAACTTCGCTAGGAAGTCCTCCGTACTCTGTAATATACCATCTGATAACATTTTTATAAAATTCCTCCGAGTTGTGATCTGCTTTAAATTGTTTTATCCAAATATTGTTTGCATTATGTGAGCTTATAACTAACGCAGCTTCCAGCTGAAGTTCTCTCATCTCAAAAGTATTTATAAGTGTTTCTATACCGTCCATAATGGAATCATATTTCCTGGTTTGCGTTTGGGTATCTTTGAATCTGCAGAAGATACACAAGCACTTGTTGTACATATCTTGGGTCCATCATATAATTGGAACCCTGTTTCTATTTGACCTAATGGTTCATCGTGGCAAGAGTAACTTCTTTTAATCGTACCATCAGGCTCACGAATAATAATACTACGATATCCACTAGAACATTCCCATCCATTAAAGTTATTAAAGTTAAATGCATTAAACCTTTCAGCCTGGTCCATATACCATTTCTTCCCGTGCTTATCGGTGAATTCTATTTCAAAGTGAGCTGGTACCTTTCCATACTTATTATCTACTGCTTTGTTTCTCCACTTATAATGAGGTCTATCCACTTTCCTTTTATCTTCAGTGTATCCTCTTTGAGGCATACCGTTATGTAGAGTCTTTAATTGATCTTCAGTGTATCCGTCTACGACAAATGAAGCTGTTGGGTCTGACTGAGGTTTAAGGGTTACGTTTATATCTCTACTATGAAAGTATAATGCATCCTCATAGTGTTCCTCAAATAAGCTAGGTACCATTACCATATTAATAGTAATCTGTATATTATGTTCTTGACAGAATTCTAATTTATCTGCAAACTCAATAACCTTCTTTTGAGTATTAACATGTTCCTTATGAAATGAAGCAGTGATAGATACCCTATGCATATCCTTTGAAGCTTGGTAATATTCCTCAAACCATTTAATAGGCCGAGAAACATTTGAGGTCATGTGTAGCGAATGAAAATTGCAATTAACCACATCATTATTAAGATGCCTAACAATATCCAAGTATTGCGGGTGGAATGTTGGTTCGCCACCCGATAGGGAGAAATGAAATGAATTGAATCCTCTTTCCCTGGCTTGTCTTTTAATTTCATCTATTGTTCCTATAGTTGCTTTAAGTGGTCTATGGTCTTTCTTATCTGACCGTGCGTATGGCCAACAATAAGAACAACGATAGTTACAAAACCTTCCCAGTAACCACGATACTGTGAACGTATCCCTATCTAACATAGAGCGAGTACCAAAATGTTCTATGTCATCAAAAGGTATTTGACCGAAGTCGTATTCACTCCACTTTAATTCTTTGCTCATCTATCCATGCTTGCCAAAATTGTTTCATTGGAACCCAGTTAGGGTATATTCGAAATTCATAATGATTTATAACTGAAACTAATTGGGTATTTATTTTATCCCATTCAAAAAAATTATCTATATAAATTTTAAAATTATCTTTAATTAATTCATTATGTTTTTGTAAATCTTCTTTTGTAAATATATTATAATCATCTGTCCATTTTTTTAATGAAGTAGGTTTCATTTTATATTCCCAAGTCTTCTTCGTCCATTCCCAATATTTCCAATCTTCTGTTGTAATATAAATTTGCGTAGGAAAATATTTAATCTCTGGAAATATATAATGAGATTTTTCAACCCTTTCAATAAATCTTCTTACTTCCTTTGGATATTTTTCTGATAATTCTTGATCAGTATCTTTTAACCATTGTAATATATTACAACATTGCCCAACATCATCTATCCATACTAATCCTTTTCCATCTACAAGCAAACCTGTTTTATTTCCATAATAATTAAATTCACCTAGCTCATATTTATTTGGTGTAATAGCCATCATCAATAATGTTCTAAACATATCACCTCCACTTCCAGGAGGATGTAGTATCATTATATCTACCCAGTCAAGATTTAGTTTACTTATTGCCATTGCGCTGCGAATGGGTCAAACTGTCTATTACATTTAAGAGCACAAACTTTTAAACGATTAGGACCAACTTCCCATGCCTCCTCAATTGAATTAAAAAATGTATTAACTATTTCTTCTATAGGTGTTACTATAGCATTAATATTATATTTATCTATGTGCTCCCATATCTGAGCTTCACCTGATTGTTGCCACCACTTATACATTTGACCAGCTGTCCAACAACAAGGGAACACATAACCTTCAGCTGATATATATATCTCACTCTTCTTAATTGCTTTACAATCGATATTAGCTACGTCTAAATAATTTTCCATAGAACCAAACTTAGTGGTGACATCATCAAATTGTTTATTAGCTTTATTTCGAAACCTCTCCATCGTTGGTGGTTCTAATAATTGGGTATCATTATCTTTTCTATCATGTGCTTGATGAGAAGATTTCTTTTTAAGTGTAGCCGATGATATATATCTACCAGACTTCTTAACAATAAATTCTTTTACGCCAAGCATCTTAGATAATTGTTCTGCTCTTTCTAATTGATGTTCATTATGTTTGAATATAAGAAATGTCCATTTGGCTTGACCACCAGCATCACAGAATGCTGATATATTATTTTCTACATTATTCCAATTAACGCCTTGTCTATATAGATGATTGGTATCCTCTAAACCATCAACTGAAAATTCTACCTTATCAACAACCTTAGCTAATTTTTCCCACCAGCCAATTGGTCTTGCTCCACCATTTGTTATCATACTTAAATGTATCTTAGGGTTAACTTCTCTTAGCCATTGCATAATCTCTAAAGCATCAGTAGCCATCATTGGATCGCCGTGGTTACCACACATATAAAGATTCTTAAGTTGCTTTACAAAGTCTACTGGCATAATCATCTTTATATCCATTAAGGATAGGTCGGCATTGGTTAAGTACTTATTATCTACTCCACCATTCTCATTTCTATCACACATAGGACATCTAGCCTGACACTTCTGTGTAGGCTCTAAATGAACCTGCTTTATATCACTATAACTATACATTAAACCTCAATCACACCAGGATAACTCTCTAAAGCTTTTATTGGGTCATGGTTCCAAATCATTGCAGTGGCCCATCGTTTTTCTATACACCACCAGCATCGTTTACATTCTTCTTGAAAATAATTAGACTCTTCAGCCCACCCTTCGCATGACCTAGTGAGTGGTCCCATCTCTAATAATAGTCCATACTTTTTATAGAATGCTAAAACAATTCTTTTATCATAATGAATAAATGGAAGATATTCCATGTGGTCATTAACCCATTCAGCTGCAAGAGAATCCCAGTCATGTTTAACTTCCCAATCTCTTGATTCAGCTCTTTTATTCCAAGCTTTACCCCATACAGTTTCACCATATTCTTTTGGCGGATTAACTGTTACTCCATTATATAATGCTGTTACTTTATATTCCGTACACATTTCCCATGATAGTTTTGTTCCATTCTCAATATAGTCTTGTGCTATAGTTGGTTTATGTACGTGTTCTCCAAATTTAACATTAGGAAAATATTCTTTAACAAACTTTACAACTTTCTTTGCATGGTGAAATTGAAATGGTCTTTCATCAAGAATACATGACCAAATATATATTGTAACGTCAAGATTATTTTTATCAATATGATATGCTAATAACCAAAGGAGCATTGCTGAATCCATTCCTCCTGACATTCCTATACCAATTCTTTCATGATTTAGGTCTAACGTTATTTCATATTCTTCTGGGTGTATCTCTTTATTTCTTCTACCTCTATGGTAGACTATTGCTTTATCTTTTATCATCATTAGCTTGTCCTCGGGGTTTCAATTAAATTTAAATCTGAACATCTCTTTGTACATACTTTTAGTTTAGGCATAAACGGGTCATCATACTTATTTGAAAAACTTTCTTCTAGTTCTTCAACAAAAAATTCATGATTAATAATATCATTAAAATTATTATAATATATATTATTCCAATTCTCATCATAACATGAAGTGAATCGTGTATAAGCATCTCTATTACCTGAATTAAGTTTAGTTTGATAATTATAATTAGACTGATGCCAACAACATCTCCATACAGTACCATCATGTGATACCTGCCAATTACCCATATTAGACCATGAACAAGTAACACCTGCATCTTCTTTTGCTTTATCTAAATTTTGTACTACTGTTAACTTAGGATTAATAAAAACATCTTGTACTAACTCCTTAGCTTTATCTGCATTCTTTTGTAAATCTTTTTCATCACTAAGATTAATTTCAACATCACCAAATGTTTTAAAATCAACATCATCTCCATGTTGTTTTTTTATTATAGCCAATTGAGCTCCTAGTTGTTCTATCCTCTGAACTCTATCTCTATGGAATTCAAAAAAACCTATTTCAGTTGCCATCTCCTTTGCTCTTTCTTCTAAGTCTTTATTAAAATCAAATGGAATCATCTTCCAACATGCAGCTCCACCAGCACCTATAAACGCTTTTGCATTCTCAATAATTTTATCAAAGTTAGTATTTATTCTATACATCTCCTGAGTCTTTTGGTCAATACCATCTAAATCAAAAAACACTTTATGTCCTCTATCTATTTCACCAATAGGTACATACTTATTTAATATACGACCAAGCTCTGCCCACCATTTTGGATTACGCATAGATGCATTAGTGGATATAGCTAATATTTCCATTCCTTCTACTTGTGCTGCATGCTTTACCATCTCCAAAAAGTCGGGGTGAAGAGGTGAATCACCAAAGCCACCATCATATGATATAAATTTTAATGGTGCAGCTTCATCTATCATTCTATTATGTGCTTCTAATGTTAGGTTAATATTTTTAGGTGGATGCTCTACTCTATTTGTAATAGGATTAACTACTTTATGACGTATACAGCCAGGGCATTTAGCCTGACAATTAGAAGTTACTTCTATAGTTAATTGGTCAACAAAATTAGCTAGCATTTATATATTCCCATATCTTAGGACACATATCTCTACAACTTGATTCATATAAAAAATCCTGTGTCCGTACTAAATCCTTAAACTTATATGTATCTATAGTTCTCTTTCCTTGTATTCTTCTTGCAAATTCTCTAGTAAAATCATTTACAATTAATTCATCTAATATTTTTTCTTTAACATCTTCTTCAAGATTAACAACATCCATTACTTTAGGCCAATGAACAAATGTGGCTCTAAGGTTTGCTGGAGTTTGGATTTGTTTTTTGATGTCAAGGAAGTCATTATATATTTCATTCATATAAAAAGCTTGATACGCCGATGTAGTACATACAAATAAGAAGTTACTTACAAAAGGAGATATCTCTATTATGTTATTTATAACGTTTTGGTAATCACCACCAGTTCTAAAATAATTAAATAACTTACCAGTACCATCTAAAGATACAGTGACATGCACACCTTTAAAATGTGGCCAAAGTGGTTTAACCGAATAACCTTTATATTCTAACATACTCATATTAGTATTGTATATAAGTGATATCTTTTTTGTATCAACTGTTGGGTCATCTATCATTCGTTGTAATGTCTTATACATATCACGAGTATAAAAAGGTTCTCCACCAGAAAATTCTATAGCTTCAACATCCGGAATAACATTTTCAAATAAATCATTCATAACTTCAGATGTTGGAATCATAATTTTTTCTTTAGGTTTAGATATATGTCCAAATTGAAATTCATTTTTTAATTTAGTTTCTATATCTGGAAAGTCCCTACCATATTTTTCAAATCCAGAATTAGATGCTGAGTCACAATGTCTACAATTATAGTTACATGCCCGTGTCATTTTTAATTGTAAATCTTTTATATGAACAATGTCTGAATCATAATCAGGTTTACTTATTAAGCTATGGGATAATGACCGAGTTCTATATGAAGATAAACCTGCTTCTTCTTGTATTTGACAATCTATACAACCAGTAGGCCATTCATCATTACGTAATTGTTGACGAACTTTAATAAAGTCAGAATTGTTTATAACTTCTGATGGAAGTCTATCTGAGCCAGATTCTTTTAGGTCATGTCTTTTAAATCTAAAGCATGGAGCATATCCACCTTTCTTAAAATCTAAATGTGACCAAGCATATTTACACTTCATTACCGTAATGCTCATCATAATTTATAAGAAATTCATGTAATGCTGGATTATAATCTACTAATTTTGAATTATAATATTTATCAAGAGCTTTTATTTTTATCATAAGTTTATCCCACGAATATTGTGAATAATATTTATCATAACCAATAGGTGTTATATGATTTTTATATAACATTTCTTTAGCTAAACCAAACATACCATCGGCCGCGGCTGGCCAATCTTCTGAACAATAAGCTTCGTCCCATTGTTCTTCCAACCATACTAAATATGGGTCAGGAACTATGTATGGAGAATACTCACCGTCAGTAACAAAGTTAAAAGATATTTTCCAATCTGGATAAAATGTTTTCCAATATTTAAAGTCAGCAGCTAAACCATTAATATTTAAATTTGTATATGTTGAATGTATATGGTGTCTCTCCATATTTTTAAAATTTGCATAATACCATTTATAATTTATTATTGTTTCTTTCCAACCACACGTTCCCCACCTTTGATAACTATTATATTCATTACATCCATCTAATGAACAAGTAAACATAATCTTTTTAAATCGATTTAACTTATCAATCATATCTTGACTAAGTCTATTAGTACAATTACTTACAATCTCTATTGTAATATTTTCAACTTCAGAATGTTCTAATAAAAAATTAATTAGCTTAGGGAAGTTAGGTGAAAAGGTTGGTTCACCACCAAGAATTTTAATTTGTTCTAGCGCATGCCAATCTATATCAAGACCTTTAATAAATTCAATTCTTTGTTTAGGAATTTTTGTAGGTTTTCTTCCTTTATTAACTATATTAAGTTTATTAAATTCTTCTATTAAATATGCATCCCTATTATATAATTTACTTGAGAATAAAGAATCACACATCTTACATTGAAGATTACATAAGTTATCAAGAGATAGCTCAATAGATTTAAGTACATCAAAATCTTCTGTCAAATTTTGTACTTCCAAATTCCATATATGATTGGATTCACCTCTCATAGACTTTGGATATCTATCTCCTTTTGGAGTATAAATTTCTTGTTGATAACATAAATTACATTGCTCTACTTTATTACCTGCAAGCATTTCTTTACGTAACCATTTAAATTTATCTTTAATATCTTCTTCGCTATCTTGTTTAATTTCCTCATTATCTTTACCTAAACTAAATCTACAGCAAGGTCTTAGAATATTCTTCATACTCACAGTGGTATGAACCCAAGG
>CETT01303283.1_pt1 | contig 10349 bp, 7 predicted proteins | sample 356361 | NCBI WGS metagenome assembly CETT01 (sample SAMEA2622429, study PRJEB7988) | marine metagenome | isolation source: saline water (ENVO:00002010), including | reverse complement strand
TGGCTACATTCCTTTACCCCTGCCATCAATTACTATTTACGGGAAGATCTTAACTTTAAAACTGATCTTAAATACTTTATGTTTGGACCGGTACATCCATGGGATCGAAGCCGCGATAATTCCGGTGAAAATTTAAGACAGGCCATGGCTCAAAATCCTAATCTGGATGTGATGATCCAATCTGGATATTTTGATGGCGCCTGTACTTATTTTAATGCCAAATACTCTATGTGGCAATTAGACCCTAGCGGAAAAATGAAAGACCGACTTTCTTTTAAAGGTTATGAAAGCGGGCATATGATGTACCTAAGAAAAGCTGATCTCGAAACAGCAAACGAAGATATTCGCGAGTTCATTAAAAATAGTTTACCTGCTGCAGGTGCTTCAGCAAAGTACTAAATACCTATTATTCATTAAAAAAGCCTTTCCTGATTTAGGAAAGGCTTTTTTAATACTTCGCAATGTGAAATAAATTAAATCCCCTGTTCACTTAACAAAAAGGATTTTAAATCAGCATAATCCTTAATCGAAATTGCTTTCTTTTCTTTCTTTAAAACTTCTTTTATAGCATCCGGAATTTCGATTTCTTTACCGATCGCTTCCTGAACAGTTTCTCTAAATTTACAGGGATGCGCCGTTTCTAAAAAGGCACCTACTTCATCTGGATGTGTCTTAAAATGCTCTTGCAGACCAAGATACCCTACCGCTCCATGAGGATCCATAACATATCCCGTTTCTTTATAAACCGATTGCATGGCTTGTTTAGTCTCCTCGTCATTGTAACTAAAACTATTAAGGTTTTCTTTTACATTTCCATACTCGTTTTGAAAAAGTTCCAAAATTCTTACAAAATTGCTGGGATTCCCAATATCCATAGCATTCGAAATGGTTGAAACACTTGGTTTTGGCTCGTAATTTCCGGTTTCCAAATAATCGGTTACTGTTCTGTTTGCATTATTAGAAGCAATAAAGTGCTTTATCGGAAGCCCTAATTCTTTAGCAACCATCCCCGCACAAATATTCCCGAAATTACCACTCGGCACAGAAAACACAATATCTTTCCCTTCGGAAACTAACTGCCGATAAGCTAAAAAGTAATAGAACATCTGCGGAAGCCAACGTGCTACATTTATCGAGTTTGCGGAAGTTAACTGTCGCTTGGATTGAATTTCTTCATCTAGAAAGGCCTGTTTTACCATATCCTGACACTGGTCAAAAGCACCATCAATTTCTAAAGCCGTAACATTTTCACCAAGGGTGGTTAATTGTTTTTCCTGAATTTTACTCACTTTACCTTTAGGATACAGGATGACTACATCAATACCTTCTACTCCTAAAAATCCATTGGCAACTGCTCCACCGGTATCTCCCGAAGTTGCGACAAGTACCGTTACTTTTCCCACCTCATTTTTGGTGATAAAATATCCTAAACTACCTGCCATAAAACGAGCGCCTACATCTTTAAAGGCTAAAGTAGGGCCATGAAAAAGTTCTAAAGTATATACATTGTCCTTCACATGTACTACCGGAAATTCAAAATCTAAAGTTGTAGCGATAATTTCTTTTAGGTCTTTTTCTGGAATTTCATCGCCTACAAATTGTTTAATTGCATGATAAGCGACTTCAGTTTGTGACATATTAGGCAGTGCCGCAAAAAAAGAATCTGGTAATTTTTCGATATGTTCTGGAAAATATAATCCTTTATCTGGAGCAAGACCTCTAATTACGGCATTCTCGAAACTAGAAGAATGAGTTCGATTATTCAGACTAAAATATTTCATGTTTTCTATAAGATTTTAACTCCTTCAGGGTTAATTTTTGATAAATGAAGATCGTAAGTGATACTTTGTTTTTCCATAAATTGAGCAATACTGGATTTTACCTTTTCAGCATTTTCTTCACCGCGGCACATGGCATAAACCGATGGCCCGGAACCCGAAATCCCAAAGCCAAGTGCTCCGCTTTCTAAAGAAATAGTTTTAATTTCATCAAAATACGGGATTAAAATTGAACGAATAGGTTCTACAATTTCATCTTTAAGGCTTCTACCTAATAATTCATAATCGTTCGTATATAAAGCACTTACCAAAGCTCCCAAATTTCCCCATTGGCTCACGGCCTTATTCAGACTAATATTACGTTTGATAATGGCACGGGAGTCTTTGGTTTTCACCTCTATTTGAGGGTGAAGAATCACCACATTCAATTCTTCAGGAGACGGCAAGGATAACACTTCTAACGGCTCATAACTTTTTACCAGTGTAAACCCACCAAGTAAAGCGGGGGCTACATTATCGGCATGGGCATTTCCGCTGGCCAATCGTTCGCCTTCCATTGCAAAAGGTATCAATTCAATATTCTTCAATGGAGCACCTAAAAGCTTATTTACGGCAAAAACAGCACCGGCAGAACTGGCAGCACTACTGCCAATTCCGCTTCCTGCTTTTATTTTTTTATAAATCTCGATATCAAAACCTTCGTTCGATTGTAGCTTTTCAAGCATGGCCTTAACCGCTACACCCGCTACGTTTTGATCCACTTCCAAAGGAAGATCCTGCCCTTCCAGCTTAGTGATTCTAAGTTTGTGGAGATCATTTTTTTTAATGATCATCTCGTCCCCAACGTTATCCAGGCAACAGCCCAATACATCGAAACCACAGGAAAGATTAGCTACCGTAGCCGGAGCAAAAACTTTAATTTCTTCCATCGTTATTTTTTACCTATTCGTATAACATCGGCAAAGATTCCAGAGGCCGTAACATCGGCTCCGGCACCTGCTCCTTTTACGATTAATGGTTGCACACTGTAGCGATCTGTAAAAAACAATACAATATTATCGCTACCACTAAGATTGTAAAAAGGATGCGCTGCATCCACTTTTTGTAAGCCTACAGAAGCTTTTCCATCTTCCAACTGGGCGACATATTTTAACTGAGCTCCATCTTTAGCAGCATCTTCGTATATTGCTTTAAACTTACTTTCGTCTTCCTGAAGTAAACTGAAGAAATCTTCATTATTCTCTGTATTCAGGCTTTCTTCAGAAAGGAAGCTTTCATTTTCGATATCGCTAAGCTCCATTTTTAGTCCGCTTTCGCGAGCAAGGATCAATATCTTACGTGCTACGTCTACTCCGCTTAAATCGATCTTTGGATCGGGTTCAGTATAGCCTTCTTCCATAGCCTGTTCTACCGTTTTATAGAATGGTGCAGTTCCATCATAGGTATTAAATACAAAATTTAAACTCCCCGAAAGTACTGCCTGAATTTTATGAATTCTATCTCCAGAAGCAATTAAGTTTTTAAGGGTATCTATAATTGGTAATCCTGCACCAACATTGGTTTCGTAAAGGAAAGACGCTCCGTATTCCCTCGAAAGCTCCTGCAAATGTTGATAATTCACTAAATCATCTGCAGCTGCAATTTTATTACAGGTGACCACGGCAATAGAATTTGAAAGATATTCTTTATACCACTTGGAAATCTCAGCACTCGCCGTGTTATCGACAAAAATACTGTTACGCAAATTGAATTCTTTTACCTTATTAAAGAAATTATGCTTACTGGCTTTTTCACCGGCATCAAGTAATTCTTGCCATTTGCTTAAATCCAGTCCGTTTTCATCAAAAACCATCGTTCTGGAATTTGATAATCCCAATACACGAACTTTAAGCCTTAATTTTTCAAGAAGGTATTTCTCCTGCTTTTCTAATTGCGACAAAAGTTTACTCCCCACATTTCCAACTCCGGTAATGAACAGGTTTAGTTCTTTAGACGGCACTTCAAAAAACTGCTCATGTAACGTATTTAGTGCTTTATTAATATCTTTTTTCGCAATCACCGCCGATATATTACGCTCTGAAGATCCCTGGGCAATCGCCCTGATGTTAATATTGTTATTTCCAAGAGCACTAAACATTTTACCGCTTAAGCCGTGGTGACTCTTCATACGATCGCCCACTAAAGCGATAATCGCTACATTTCCTTCTATTTCTACGGGTTTTATTTTCTGATAATCGATCTCTACGGCAAAAGCTTCATCTAAAGCTTCTTTTGCTGCCCGAGCTTCATCACCCTTTACGGCAACACAAATACTATGCTCTGAAGAGGCCTGGGTGATCAATACTACATTGATATTTTCCTGATATAGAGTTTCAAAAAATCGTTTTGAAAAACCAGGAATACCAACCATACCACTACCCTCGATATTCAGCAGTTTAATATCATCTATATGCGTAATGCCGGTAACCCATCTAAAATTTTCTTTACTGGATTTTGAAATTAGCGTCCCCGCATCTTCTGGGGAAAACGTATTTTTTATATGAATTTGAATGCCTTTGTCTAACAATGGCTGTAGCGTTGGCGGATATAGAACTTTTGCTCCAAAATGTGATAATTCCATCGCTTCCTGATACGATATATTTTGAAGTGGATAGGCCTGGTGTACCACATTTGGATTGGCAGTGTACATACCGTTCACATCGGTATAAATAATCACTTTTGCCACATCTAAAGCACCACCAAAGATGGCTGCGGTAAAATCACTACCGCCTCTTCCCAAAGTGCTGGGAACGCCCTGTTCGTTTTTAGCGACAAAACCTGGAACTACAAATAAACTAGCATCATTTTCTTTGAAATACTGTACGATGTTTTTATTGGTCTGCTCGTAATTAAGCTGAATCTTTTCATTATTATTCTTACAAACAATTAATTCCCTGGAATCGATTAAAAGCGCATCTGTCGCCAGGCTTTTAAAATATTCAGCTATAATTAAAGAGGATAAAATTTCTCCAAAACTCGAAACCACATGTTTGGTTTTATTGGATAGCTCATTAAGCAAATAAACACCTTCGTATAAGGTTTCCAGTCGATTAAACTCGGTTTTCACCTTGCTTAAAACTCCGCTTTGATTTTGAACAGGAATTAATTCTTTTACCGCATCCAGGTGTCTTTTCTCGTTCTGAGCCAGAATTTCTTTATAGGCTAAATCTTCTTTAGCCGCTAATTCTGCCATTTTTAATAGATCGTTGGTTACCCCACCAAAGGCTGAAAACACAGCAATGGTTTTATCTTCTTGCACATGCTTTTTTACAGTTTCGGCTACAAGTTTGATTCGCTCCGGAGAGGCCAAAGAAGATCCTCCGAATTTTAGAATATTCATAAGAATAATTTAATAGTTTGAAATAAATAGTTTTGAGTTCGTTGTAAAACGTGTGTGAGTGCGGACGGAAAATTATATACATACTACCCCAAAGGGGTAATAATTGTACGAGTAATAATAATAGAAATAGCAACTCCTGTTGTAGAAGTAATGTTTGAATTGCTATTTAATTTAATACTCTTCATTGTTTTCCTTAAAAGATGTTATAAAAGTATAGAAATAAGGAGATATAAAAAACTAAAAACACACATTTGCCGAAAAAATATGAGATTATCATAATTTCACAAAAACAAAAGCCCGATTTTTACCAAAATCGGACTTTTGTTCCTTTTATTTCAATGGAAATATTACAATCCGCTAATATAACTTCCATAGAGATCATTAAACTGAATCCCTTTTGTATATCGTTGTTTGCTTAGTTTTTTAAATTCCACTAATCCCCAAAGCAAAAATTCCTTTAGAAAATATGTATCGGTCTTCTCCATTTCCGGCTGATATTTTTTGATCAATTCATTTAACGGGCCTACCTCATCTAGTCTTTTCTTATAGTCTTCATCAGTAAGATCATCTGGCAGCTCAAAGCCGGTTTGTTCAAAAAACCATTCTTTCAGGTCATCATATGGTGTTTTCTCATCTGGTCGTTGCAATTTTTCAATCTTAGGGAAATAATTAGGGAATAAGGTTTTTACCGCATCTCCAAGTAATTGTGTCGCCACGGCGGCAGCTCCTTCCTGCTCCCCTTCGTAAACCAATTCTACTTTACCGGTTACTGAAGGAATTACGCCCATAAAATCACCGAATCGCAACAATGTTTTATCTTCCCCGTTTTTTAAAGTTCTGCGCTCTGCCGTACTCAAAAGATTTTCGTACGCCGTGATACTCATTCTGGCACTAATTCCGCTCTTCTCATCTATAAATTCACTCTCTCGAGCTTCAAAACCAATTTGCTCCAGCAGGTCTTTCGCCAGTTCTGGCACATAAACCATATCGGTTTGTCTGGAATCTAACTTAGCTTCTTGCTGAGTAATGGTCTTGGCGATCTCTATAGTTTCAGGATAGTGTGTTAAAATCTGCGAGCCAATCCTGTCTTTAAGTGGTGTTACAATACTACCGCGATTGGTATAATCTTCAGGGTTTGCAGTAAATACAAATTGCATATCTAAAGGCAGCCTTAATTTAAAGCCGCGAATCTGGATATCGCCCTCCTGAAGAATATTGAACAATGCCACCTGAATTCTGGCCTGTAAATCGGGGAGCTCGTTAATTACAAAAATACTACGATTAGCACGTGGAATCATTCCAAAATGAATCACACGATCATCTGCATAACTCAATTTTAAATTGGCTGCTTTAATCGGATCTACATCGCCAATTAAATCGGCTACCGTAACATCTGGGGTAGCCAACTTTTCAAAAAATCGCTCACTCCTGTGGATCCAGGTAATAGGTGTTTGGTCTCCTTTCTCTGCGATGAGTTCTTTGGCATATCGCGAAATAGGGTTTAAAGGATCGTCACTAATTTCTGAACCTTTAACCGCCGGGATGTATTCGTCCAAAAGATTGAGCATTAAACGCGCTAATCTTGTTTTAGCCTGCCCGCGTAATCCTAATAAATTAATGTTATGTTTAGATAATATCGCACGTTCTAACTCCGGAATTACAGTATCATCGTACCCATGAATTCCGGTGAATGAAGCTTCTTTCTTTTTAATTTTTGCAATTAAATTATCACGAAGCTCATCTTTGATGCTTTTACTTTTATATCCTGAAGATTTGAGTTCTCCCAGGGTTTTTACTTTCTCCATATTCATATCTTCTTTTTCTTTTAGCCTCTAATTCTTTTTTTTCTATTGGTTTCGTAATCTTCAAAAATCATTTCTCCAAGTCCTTGAAGTCCGGTATAAAATGCTTTTCCCTGATTTGCCTGTGTAAATTCCCTTATAAACTGCATTAAATAAGGATCCTGTGCAATCATAAATGTAGTAATAGGGATTTGAAGTTTACGTGCCTGTTGCGCCATGTTATAGCATTTATCAACAATATATGGATCTAAACCCATACTGTTTTTATAATAACTGCCATCGCGTTCTCTAATACAGCTTGGTTTACCATCTGTAATCATAAAAATTTGCTTATTGGTATTTCGCTTTCTACGCAAAATATCCATAGCCAGCTTTAACCCATCCACCGTATTGGTATGATACGGCCCTACTTTTAAATAGGGTAAATCTGCAATAGAAACCGGCCAGGCATCATTTCCAAAAACAATAATATCCAACGTGTCTTTTGGGTAACGTGTAGTAATTAATTCGGCCAAAGCCATCGCAACTTTTTTTGCCGGAGTGATACGATCTTCACCATACAGGATCATACTATGACTAAGATCGATCATTAACACGGTACTCATTTGAGATTTGTAATGCGTTTCTTCCACCACCAAATCATCATGCGTCATATTAAAATCACCAATACCATGATTAATCTGGGCATTCCGTAAACTTTCAGTCATCGAGATCCGGTCTAAAGAATCGCCAAACTGATAATCCCTAAAATCGCCGGTATGCTCATCTCCACGCCCAACATGACTGGTACGGTGATTCCCGGAGTTTCCTTTTCTCATCTTTCCGAAAATCTGATCTAATGCCTGTTGCCGTATGGCTCTTTCGGTTTTGGCGGTAATCTTTAAATTTCCTGATCCATCACCATCTTCACCACCATCAGGATCCAATTCTTCTTTAATATACCCCTTCTGTTTCAGGTCTTCAATAAAATCGTCAATGGTATATTCGCTGGTCGTAAGTTGGTATTCTTCGTCCAACTGGCGTAACCAGTCTAGCGCTTCATCTAAATCACCAGAAGTATGGGTGATCAATTCTTTAAAGATTTCGAAGAGCTTTTCAAAAGGGGTGATGTTAGGTTCCTCGTACTTCTTAAAAACAAAACCCTTTTCCTTCATTTTATCTTTCTTCTTCATACTTTAAAATTACGCTTTTTTCGATAGAATTAAAATTCAACATTTCATAAGTTTAGAAAATGGATCAATTCATCACCAATCCCGTGAGAAATCAGCTTTATTAAGTTATTCTTTTCTTAAATACTTTTAAAATTTCCTGAATAATCAGAGATTTGAAGTTGAAATTGACCGAAAAATTTCCAACATAAAACGAACATCAGCATGGACACCGCTGAAATTATCATACTTTTCCTAAATTTTATTTTTTTAATTCCGACTTTAGCCTCTATTACCCGGTTTGATCAATGGTGGATTAGAGGATTTGATTTTCCCAGAATACAAATTTCAGTTTGTATTATAATTACGCTGATCTTGTGCTTTATAGTCTATGATTTTTCCAAAACATGGCATTATGTTGCAACAGTTTTACTTTTCTTAAGTTTGATTTATCAGTGCGTCAAAATATTCCCATATACCATACTTGCGAAAAAACAGGTTATTAAATATAAAGGAAAAGAAGATAACGCCACTATTTCTATCCTGGTAAGCAATGTTCTTACCCCTAATAAGCATCCAGAAAAATTAGTTGCACTGGTTAAAAAAAGACAACCGGATATCCTTTTAACTTTAGAAACAGATAAACGTTGGGAAAATGTTTTAGAAGAGATAGAAGATGATTATAAATATACTATAAAAGTTCCGCTGGATAATCTTTATGGAATGCACTTATACTCGAAGCTAGAGTTGATAGATGCAGATGTTCATTATCTTGTACAGGAAGACATTCCATCCATTCATGGCTATGTAAAACTTAGAAATGGTACCAAATTAAAGATCCATTGTTTACATCCTATGCCTCCAAGCCCTACTGAAAGTTATACCTCTACCAACCGAGATGCTGAAATTTTAATGCTGGGAAGAGATCTTTCTCCGGAAGACCGTAAGGTTTTGGTGTTTGGCGACCTTAATGATGTAGCATGGTCCAGAACTACGAAGCTTTTTCAACAAATGAGCGGATTGATGGATCCACGTATAGGAAGGGGATTTTTTAATACTTTCCATACCGGATATCGTTTGTTTCGTTGGCCGTTAGATCATGTTTTTCATTCCAAAGACTTCACCTTAATAGAGATTGCCAGGGAAAAAAGTATTGGTAGCGACCACTTTCCTATGTATATAAAATTAAATTATGATCCCAGAGCTGCGGCGGTGCAGGAAGAGTTAGAATTGGAACGCGAGGACGAATTATGGGCTCATGAAAAAATTGAAGAGGCGCATCCTCTAGAAAAAAGCATAAGAATCCCTAAAAAAATTCGTTAATAGATTTCAGTTGTTTTACAACTTCACAATGTTTGACGGTTACGGGTTTTTCAATATAATCAATCACCCTTTGATAGGTTTCTGCCCTACTTCGATCTTTTTGGTCTATGGATGAGGTGACCATAATTACATGAATCTGATCATACAATACATGTTTTTTAATCTTATCTAAAAATTCCCACCCCGACATTAAAGGCATATTAATATCCAGAAAAATAAGATAAACCTTTTCCTTATTATTTAAATATTCTAAAGTTTCAAGAGCACTTTTAAAAATGATTGGTTTAGATGAAATTTTGCATCTAGAAATCATTTTTCTTTGCATCATTAAAACAATATCATCATCATCTACCAATATGACTTCCAACATAATGTAGGTTAATATTAATGTTCTACATAGATTTAGGGCAATAAATCTATTTATAATATGTTTTTTGCGCTATGTTTCGTATCACAGCATCTAAATCCTCGGCGGAATTTAATATATTTTCTAATAAATTCTTAGTTTCTGTAGTATTATTTTCATTATACTTCAATAAATCAACTAAACCCATGATTTTTGCCAAAGGCGCTCTAACCGTATGGGACTGCTCCCAGGCAATTTCCTCTAGCTTGCGGTTTCTATGTTCGATTTGTTTAATATACTCTTTCTGCTGTGTAATATCTTGTTTAGAGCCAATAATTCTTTGTGGTATATCCTGTTTATTATAAAGCACATAACTGCGATCTAAAAAAGTTTTATAGCTTCCATCAGCACATAAAAACCGGTACTCCAAACTAAAAAATCTTTCCTTTGCGCGCAGGGTTTTTTCGACCTTATTCTTGATAAATTTTCGATCGCTCTCATGAACCTTCTTATACCACCATTTTGTAAAATCCTGTTTTTCTATTTTCCTGGGATCATAACCACAAACTTTAT
>CETT01053934.1_pt1 | contig 10601 bp, 12 predicted proteins | sample 356361 | NCBI WGS metagenome assembly CETT01 (sample SAMEA2622429, study PRJEB7988) | marine metagenome | isolation source: saline water (ENVO:00002010), including | reverse complement strand
TGGTCATCTATCCCCTATAGATGATATTGGTCCTGACGAGCTAGCACTTAACAATCTCTTTTCTAAAGTAAAGAAGGGCTTAGTAGAAGAAGTGATTCTTGCTACTGGATCTACTCTAGAGGGAGAGACGACCTCACACTTCATATTTGATAATCTAAAAAATGTTGAAAATCTTAAGCTAACAAAATTGGCAAGAGGTGTTCCTTTAGGAGGAGAACTAGAGTATGTTGATAGAGGTACTATCATGCACGCACTCAGCGATAGGCAGATTTTGAAAGGTGATGGTTAGATGAGAATTTTCATAGGTCTTTTTTTAGCTACCTCTACTAATTTTCTTTTAGGAGTATTTGGTTTTCTCATTATTACAAATTTTGATATAACTTCTTATTCTCCCCATAACAAAGTTAACAGCATCTCTTTAATTGATTATTTTTCAAGCTTCGGTTTCAAGTTTCTGGTGATTGTTATTTTGGCATGGATCATGCATAGAGTCATGACAATGCTAGATACACCAAAAAAGAGGATTCTATTTATATTTCTCCTAGGATTTTGCTTTTCAGTTTATAACCAAGTAGATATTTTTTGGTCCGAAAATTCACTCTCCTGGAGTCTAATCATAATTGCAGGCGAGTCATTCAATTGGCTTTTAACTGGTTACATCCTTTCTAAGTTTATAAAACCAAAGCACTTAGGTGCCTTTTAATTTTCTAGATTAAATAAATCCAAAGCAGCACTGGACATGGCTGTGACGCCTGTATTGATTGCAGGTTCTGCATCAGGTAAAAATAAATCTGAATGCAAAGACGGCAGTATTAGATCTTCTCTCATTGCTTTTTCGTATACTTTCTTATTTACAGCACCTAGCCAGAATAATGCTGTTGGTATTATTGGTTCTACTCTTCCAAACATTCCAAAATCTTCTCCACCCATTACTGGGGACACCTTTATGACATTCTCTTCGCCGATAGATCTATTAAAACTTTTTTGTATTCTACTTACTAAATCAGGATTATTAAAAACCGCAGGAGTATACTCATCTTTAATCTCAACTAATGGGAAATAGTCCTCTTCTAGACCTGCAGAAATTGCAGCTCCTCTTACAATTCTTTCAATTGATGAGATAGTTTCGTTCCTTACCTCATCAGCATAAGAACGAAGAGTCAGCTGAAGTTTAACTTCATTGGGTATTACGTTATGTTTAGTCCCTCCATGTATTGAGCCAACAGTTACGACTGCAGGGTCTGTGGGAGCAATCTGCCGACTTACAATGGTTTGAAGTTGGGTTACTATATTTGCAGCTAAAACAATCGGATCCTTTGTCGTATGTGGATAGGCTCCATGCCCACCAAGACCACGAACTGTTATGTCTACAGAATCAACATTTGCCATTGCCCATCCTGGCAGATATCCAACTTTTCCAGCTTGCAAACTTGGACTTACATGAAGAGCTAAATTGAAATCTGGTCTAGGAAATTTTGTGAAAAGACCGTCCTTAATCATATTTCTTGCTCCACCGCTGACTTCCTCTGCCGGCTCAAGAACCAAAAGCAAGTTTCCTTTCCAAGATGATTTACTTTTATAGAGGTATTCCGCCGCTCCAATTAATACAGACATATGCACATCGTGTCCGCAAGCATGCATTGTATAGACCTCTTTTCCGTCAGGATTGATTGCCTTTTTTGTACTTGCATAACTGGCTCCTGTCTTTTCTTCAACAGGCAGGCCATCCATATCAGCCCTTAACATTACCGTTTTACCTTCTCCATTCTTGAGCAGAGCTACTACACCATTACCCCCTATATTTCTTGTTACCTCATAGCCTATCTCTTCAAGTATCAAAGCTAGTTTTTCAGAGGTTTCAAACTCCTGGTAGGAGAGTTCTGGATTAGTATGAAGTTCTTTATAAAGCTTAAATAAATCGATTTCTTCGGTCTGGCAAATAAGAGAAGAGATAGAAAAAATTAATGATAAAGTAATGATTTTTCTCATGGGATAAAAGTTTATGTTTTTTTATAGTCGCACAGTATCATACAACAAGAATTTAATATAAATTTAAGAAATGAGCATCAAGTCTGATAAGTGGATTAAAGAAATGGCTAAGAATCATAAGATGATAGAGCCATTTGAATCAGGACAAGTTAGATTCGGAGAAAAGGATGAGAGGCTTATATCGTATGGAACATCTTCTTACGGTTACGATGTGAGATGTACAAATGAGTTTAAAGTTTTTACCAACATTAACTCAGCAACTGTAGATCCGAAAGGCTTTGATGAAGACAGTTTCGTGGATGTGAAAAGCGATGTCTGCGTAATACCACCCAATTCTTTTGCTCTCGCAAGTACTGTTGAATATTTTAGAATACCAAGAAATGTTTTGACTATATGTCTTGGGAAATCAACATATGCTAGATGCGGGATAATAGTTAATGTCACACCTTTAGAGCCTGAGTGGGAGGGGCATGTAACCCTTGAATTTTCAAACACAACAAGTTTACCTGCGAAAATTTATGCCAACGAAGGAGTTGCTCAAATGCTTTTCCTTGAATCAGATGAGGAATGCGAAATAAGTTATAAGGACCGAGGTGGAAAGTATCAAGGACAAACAGGAGTTACTCTCCCTAAAACTTAGCTTATTTCTTCGAAGTTTTTGATTTTTATCTCAATTTCCCTGTCATTTTTGTCAAAGATTTTAATGACTGAAAAATCTAAGTCCGGCGCTAACCAAAAGATCTGCGACCTATCACTCTCTTCGTCAAATTTTCTTGAGACTTTGTAGGCCTCATATTTACCAAAAGGCGTCTCCACAGTTTCTTTTTCTCTGCTTACTACATAAGTTCTATTTTTAAGGGTTCCTTTCCAAAATACTAAATAAGAAATTTCTTCTGGAATATTGTCTTCCTCAAATTGCCTAAAATCTAAACGAAGTTGGAGAGAGGCTGAACTAGGACCCAAAACATTTTTCTCTAAGGCTATTTTTCCTTTTTCTTTATTTTCAATATAAGAGACTTCGTTATCAACCCAGCTAAAATCAGCTGAAGCTTTATACCTTCTGAACAATATTCTCTGATTAAAGTCATATCTAATTGGCTTAATTTGATTGTTTTTGAGTTCAAATATTTCAGATTCCTCCCTCCTTACTATGGAGCCTCCATCTAATATTGAAGTTAATTTCCAAGATCCATTATCAAGTTTTAACATCTCAACTTTCATCTCTCCAACATTACTTTCTAAAGTAGCCCTAGAGGGCTTGATGTCCTCAGTTGCGAATAAGATTCCATTTGTCATGCAAAGAATAAAAATTAATTTTGATGATATTTTCATTTTCATTTATTTATAAGGAATGATTCAATTATTTAAAGTTATGTTTCCTTTGGCAATTTCTTCAATTACTTGGGGATATATTTCATGCTCAAGTTTATGTACCTCTTCTTGAAGTTCATTTATATCTTGTGTTTCCACTCGGAAACTTGATTGTGCGCAGATAGGGCCTCCGTCCAGTGTATTATCCACAAAATGCACAGTAACCCCATGTAATTCATCTTTTTCTTTTATTACTTTCTCATGAGTGTTTAATCCTTTATGTTTTGGTAATAGTGAAGGATGAATATTTATAAGTCTCCCTATATATTTATTTACAAAGAGGTCGCTAAGAATTCTCATGAATCCAGCTAATACAATCAAGTCAGGATTATACTGTTCGAGTATCTCGATCAGACCCCTTTCAAAATCCTTTCTTGAATTAAATCTTGAATGATCTAGGAAATGATTATTAATTTGTTCTTTCGAAGCTCGTTTAAGTCCGTAGGCATCTTCTTTGTTACTGATCACACAGCATACTTCAACTAATTCGCTCCTCTTAAACTTATCAATGATAGCTTGAAGATTTGAGCCATTACCGGAAATTAGTACAGCAATTTTAAAATCTGACATATTACTTAGACAAATGTAATGGCTGGTTCGTTCTCTTTTTTTTCTTCAATTACTCCAATCTTTTTAGCAAATAAAGATTGATTCAGCGCGCCTAAAGCGTCCTCCTCATCGGATTCACTTACAGCAATTACCATACCAACGCCACAATTGAATGTGTTAAGCAGATTTTCTTTTGGCATCTCCGAAATCTCACTGAGCCATTTATAATAATAACCTGTTGGCCAGTCATCGAAGGCATGATCAATAGCCGCTCTCTGATTTTCTCCTAACATCCTTGGTATATTTTCAATGAATCCTCCACCAGTAATGTGAGCAATTGAATTTATTTCTAAGGTTTTCTTTAAAGATAATATTTCGTTAACATAGATACGAGTTGGTCTCAGAAGGATTTCCCCAATTTCTTTCCCCTTTAATTTTGACCTAAGATCTACATCAAAATCTTTTATTACCTTTCGTAATAGTGAAAACCCATTAGAGTGGAACCCAGAAGACTCTATACCTATTAAGATATCGCCATTTTTTGGACCATCTTGTCCAATTATTTCCTTTTCATCTACTATACCAACGGAAAACCCTGCTAAATCAAAACTATTCTTTGGGAAACTTCCAGGATGCTCAGCTGTTTCTCCTCCAACCAAGGAACAATTTGCCTGTTCACATCCTTTTGCAATACCTTCAATAACTTTGGAAGCTATTTCAACTCTTAATTTGTCAGTGACGTAGTAGTCCAAAAAAACAAGAGGCTCTGCTCCACAAGCAATAAGGTCATTTACACACATTGCAACTAAATCTATCCCAATAGTTGAGAAGTTATCTAGTTCCCTTGCGATTTCAATCTTTGTACCTACACCGTCTGTACAAGTTACCAAGATGGGATCTTTAATATGATTTGGAATTCTGCTTAAAGCCGAGAAAGACCCAAGGCCAGAAAGAATTTCAGGTCGACGAGTTTTCTCTACATGAGGTTTTATAGCTTTCACAAGCTCATATCCAGCTTCTACATCCACTCCAGATTCTTTATAACTATAATGTTTGTTTTTATTATCGGTTGTCATCGACTTGTAGATAGTTTTGTTCTATTTTAGCAATCTTAGATAAATACTTCTGAATTAATTAAAGATGTTAAGAAACCTCACAATCTTTTTAGTACTCACTTGCTTGTCCAACATGGTTATTTCTGAAGATGTTTTTAGCTTGAAGAAAGAGTATGAGACTACAGTATTTATTGACGGTACTAATCAAATTGAAATTAAGAAAGGAATGAAAGTGGCTCTTTCATCTCTACTTATTAATCTCAGCGGAAATTCCAAAATTCTTAAAGAAAAATCAGCCATTACAATTATCTCGCAGCCAGAGAAATTCATATCGCAATATTCTTTAGGAATAAAGGATGAAAAAATGATTGCGACTTTTATACTTCAGGGCGATTTAATAAGAACATCTCTTTCTCAAAACTCACTTCCAATATGGATATCAGAAAGTCCAAAGGTTTTAGCATTCTTTCCATGCTCTGAAGTATCTGACAAAGGATTAAATACAGAAGAGAATATTCTCTGTAATGCGTTAGAAGAAAAAATTAGAAACTTATCAAGGCAAAGAAAAGCTCATATTACGAGACCTTTGATGGATTTAACTGACCTTAATTATCTTGAATCTCTTAGCTCTATTTCAATGGATAAGTTTATGGAAAAAATAACTAAGAGGTACGCTTTAGATTTGTGGCTCCAATGTGAAATAAAAGATGATTTTGGTTTCCTTTTAGAGGAGCCCAAATGCATATCTACTTTTGATGACGAGTATTCTTCATTAGATTTTGTTTTCAATGAACTCATTGACAGATCAAATGAAAAATATTCATTGATAGTCAATAAAAGTATAAAGAATCAAACTATCATAAATATTGAGAACGTAGAGAGTTTCTCTTCTTTAGAAAGAGTTTTGCAAGAATTAGAGTCACAAGTTCTTATTTTTGATCTATCTCTAAGAGAGATAGAGGGCAACAATATCCAAGCATCTTTATCCCATTTCGGGGAAAAAAGAGATTTAAAGAATTTATTAGGTATGAATGAAAACTTTAAAGAACTGAATTCAAATAGTCAGGATATAATTTCTTACAAATATAATAGAAATTAAAATGTTATCTGCAATCCCCAACTTAATTACAGGATTGAGATTTATTCTCGTAGTTCCTATTAGCTTTTATATCTATCAAGGAAATGACCTATTGGCTTTAATCCTATTTGTCATAGCAGGTTTATCGGATGGGTTAGATGGGTATTTAGCAAGAAAATTTAATTGGTTTAGTGAGTTTGGTCAATTTGCAGATCCCCTTGCTGACAAATGTTTAATTGTTGCAACCTTACTTGCGTTTGCATTCTCTGAAAAACTTCCTCTGTGGTTTGTTTACTTAATTTTATCTAGGGATGGGATAATTCTGATAGGTGCGATGCTCCATCTTTTACTTTTCAATAATAGGCAAGCGTTACCTAATAGATGGGGCAAGCACTATACAGGCTGGATAATAGCCTTATTTATAATAATTCTAATACAATCTTCTTTCCAAATTTTACCTTTTTACTTTGAATGGATAGCTATGGGAGGGGTGATTATCTTCATCGCTCTAAGCTTAAATACTTATCTGAAGAATGAAGGCAGATTAATTTTTAAACAGTTCTTATGATCAATTCGCCCGACCAACTGAACTTGAATATCAAGCTTGATGATTCTGTAAGTTTGGAAAAATTTATTCATTGCGAAAGTAATAAGGAAGCACTTAATTTTTTAAAAAAATCTTTAGAAAAGGATTCAGTTTCTAATCTTTTTTATATATGGGGAGAGGAGGGCGTAGGTAAGTCCTATATCATGCAGGCCCTAAATAAAGAACTCATAGGCCTAAATAAAAAGACTCTGCACTTGTCTCTGGATGATAGCAGAATAACTTCTCCAGAAATTCTTAAGAATCTCGATTCATTAGAAGCAATACTCATCGAGAAATTGGACAAGCTGGAAAAAACAAATGACTGGGAAACTCAATTATTTAATCTTGTAAATGAGGCCTTAAATAGTGAAACAAAAATTTATTTGTCCTCTAATATTGTGTCCAAGGATCTAGAAATAGAACTTAAGGACCTTAAATCTCGGCTCTCTTATTTTACTGCTATCGAGATACCTGAGATTACACAAGATGAAAAGATAGATGCACTTCGCCAGTCATCTGCAAGAAGGGGTATAGAATTGGATGAAAAGACTATCGATTTCATCCTTAATCATACTTCACGTAGCTTATCGGATTTACTCAGATTGATTAACGAAATAGATCTTTACTCTCTGAAGAAAAAGAGAAAAGTAACACCTTATTTAATTAGAGAATTATTAAAGGTTAAATCTGACAAGAATCACATATAACGTAGAGTCCTTTAGGGTCATTTAGTTGATCTACATCTTTTAAAATATTTACAGTTTCTTGTAAAAGCGTATTTTGCTTTATGTAAGATGGCACAAAGAAACTAAGTGCACCAGAAAACCTTTTGATAAGCTGTTCTCTCCAATCTATAGCTTGTGTGGGGTAATAAATATTATATTCATCAGTTCCTGCAAGTTGAGCTGCTCTGCTAATAGCCATTTCAAGGTCCCCAATTTTATCGACCAATCCTAATTCCTTTGCTTTAGAACCAGCCCAAACTCGACCTTGTGCGATCTTGTCGACATCTTCAACAGGCATATCTCTTGCGTCACTTACAAGTTCTATAAATCTTTTATAGCCATAATCAATTTCACTTTGGATTATTTTTGCCAGGCCTTTATCTAATGGCTGTGTTACATCCCCTGATAAATCTAATTTAGAAGTTGATACTCCATCACTATTGATACCTATTTCTGCAAGCGCTCTATCAAAGGTCGGAAGTAAACCAAATATACCTATCGAGCCTGTAATTGTATTGTGCGATGCCCATATTTCATCGGCATTTGCGGAGATCCAGTAGCCTCCTGAAGCTGCAACATTTCCCATAGAGGCAATAAATGTAATACCTTTTTCTTTTGCCTCAATCAGCTCCAATCTAATTTGTTCTGAGGCAAAAACACCTCCACCACCTGAATCAACCCTTAAAACAATAGCCTTAACATTCTCATCTTCATGTGCTTCTCTTATAAGACGAGAAGTCGAATCTCCGCCAATCATTCCTGGAGGTTGGACTCCATCCACAATAGTACCCCTGGCTACTATTACAGAGATTCTATCTTTAGTTGATGCTCTCTCTTCTTCAGACTGAATAAGCTGGAAGTAGTCGTATCCAGAGATTTTTGCAAAACTTTTTTTATCTTCAGATTCTCCGAAGATTTCTTTTAAATAAGATCTAGTCTTTGTTCTTGGAAGTAAAGTATCTACAAGACCATAATTTAACAAAGCTTCAGCAGTTGATTCATCTGGATTCGTTAGTATTTGGTCTGCATTATCAACTAAATTTTGTATTTCAGTAGAAGACATTTTTCTATTTCTTGAGACTATGTCTTTGTAAGAGTCCCATAATATATTTAAGTAATCTAGATTTGCTTCTTTTGCTGCATCAGACATTTCATCGGCTATATAAGGTTCTACAGCTGATTTAAAAGTCCCAACTCTGAAAACATTAAAATCAATTTTAAGCTTATCAAGTAATGATTTGAAAAAAAGTCTACTGCGTCCAAATCCGTAAAGTTCAACTATTCCATCGTTGTTAAGAATTATTTCATCCGCAAATGAAGCAAGATAGTAACTACTTCTAGTATAGTAATCCCCTACAGCTATAATTCTCTTTCCAGAGTCTTTTAGCTTCTGCAGTGCATTCCCTACATCAAATAATACGCTTTGCCCAGTACCATTAATGTTATCCAGTCTCAGCAGTATGTTCTGAACTCTATCATCATCAGCGGCAGAATTTAATACTTCCAGAAGGTCACCAACAAATATTTCTCTTGGCACATCGCGAGTAAATCCCTCAAATGGATCATCTGATCCTACTACTTGCTCGACAATCGGCCCAATTGGATTAATCACTAAGGCCTTATCAGTCGGATCTACAAATTCGTCGATAAATAGAGAGCTTATAAAGGAAAATATTGCTACGAATAAACCGATTAAAAAGACAATATTCAAAGTAAAGAAAAATAAGTCTCCGGAGAAAATCCAAAAAAGAGGATTTTTTTTAAATTTTTCAATAAAAGTTTTTTCTTCCATATTTTTACAATTTCATGAGTTTTAAGACATTTTCTGGAGGCCTTCCGATAATACCTTTATCGCCCAAAACAACTATTGGCCTTTCAATAAGTTTTGGATTCTCAGCCATTATTTCAATGATTTCTTCATCACTTTTATTTTCATCTTTGAGATTTAATGATTTATAAAGATCCTCTCCTTTTCTCAGAAGATCTCTAGGATTCATGTTGAGATTACCCAACAGATTTCTCAACTCAATAACAGTTGGGGGGTTATCTAAATAAAGAATAACATCGGGTTTAACGCCATTGTCTTGCATTAATTCAAGTGTTTCACGAGATTTACTACACCTAGGATTATGGTAGATGGTAAAATGCGTCATAAATCAATTATTCCAGATGATGTTAAAAAACCTATATTACAAGACAAAGTATTTTTTTCTTATAAATCTTACAATTATTTTAGCTTCTTGCTCTGAGCCTGATTACCGTCTTGCTGACGGCGACTCTGGTAAGCTCAATGATTTTCTTGGCAAATGGTTGATTGTTAATTACTGGGCTGATTGGTGCCCGCCGTGTATAAAGGAAATGCCAGAATTAGAAAGTTTTTACTTGGAAAATAAATCAGAAGCTCTGGTTCTTGCTTACAACTTCGATAGGCTAGAGGGAGAGGAATTGCAGGATCAGATAGTTAGATTTGGAGTAAATGTACCAAGTATATTAAGTGATCCTGGTGCGTTGTTTGGTTGGGAATCTCCATCTAGCTTGCCAGCAACTTATGTAATTAATCCAAAAGGCGAGTTAATACACACCCTTATAGGTCCTCAAACGCAGGAAAGCTTAGAAGCTTTATTGGATTAGCACATTACAAATTTAAGAATATCTCAGGGTTAAGTGAGGTTCCTAAAAGTGAGACTTCCCAGTGAAGATGTGGGCCAGTAACTCTCCCAGTACTTCCTACGTATCCCAATATTTCTCCTTTGGAAATATTCTGGCCCACAACAACCTCTCGCTTACTTAAATGAGAATAGCTAGTAATAAATCCATCGCCATGATCTAAGTAGATAACATTTCCTTTGTAAAAAAAGTTTTCAGACAATATCACCTTACCTTTTAAAGGGGCCACTACTGGAGAGCCTTCTTTCGCAGCAATATCTAAACCAACGTGTCTGTTTCTGGGTTGATCATTTATAAATCTTCTCACTCCAAATTCGCTGCTTATCACACCTTTTGTAGGCATCATCATTTTTGAATTTTGTAAGTTTCCTTTCGATATAGTTTGTTTAGCTTTTAATCCTTGGAGATATTCTTGTCTTATCCTATCTTGCATTGAGCTTGGAGGACTAACAAAATCTTGATTAGTAATATTGATTCTCGACTCCCTATATAATTTCTCCTCTATATCAATTGTAGTTTTAAATAAATTTGCGACAGAAAATGTTACTTTGCTATTTTTAAAAGAAAGAGGGATAGGAATA
>CETT01141288.1_pt1 | contig 10613 bp, 10 predicted proteins | sample 356361 | NCBI WGS metagenome assembly CETT01 (sample SAMEA2622429, study PRJEB7988) | marine metagenome | isolation source: saline water (ENVO:00002010), including | reverse complement strand
ATATTGTCTTTTTTAAATTGAATATACATATCTGCTGAATCAATAATATCCTCAGCTAGACCGATAGCTAACTCTGCTGCTAATTTCTCAAGCATATCTAATTTCTTTGTTTCTTTCTTTAAAAGTTGTTTGACCTTAACATTAATCTCCCACTCTCCGATTATATCCGAGTGTTTAACTTCATTTTGAGAAAAAGAAATTGAAAAAATTAGGAGAGTGAAACAAAAAATCCTCATATCTAAGTATTTAAAATTTTAGATGTCTAACAGTATTCGTGCCGTCATATTTAATGATTTCATTTAAAGAGGCAATCCCTAATTCAAGGTGGTTTTTATCATATAGCTTTGAGTTTTTATCGTCTTCAACTTTAGTCTTAATACCATCAAGTATCATGGGTTGATCAGTAACCAAAAGCAATGCTCCCGTTGGAATTCTATTATGAAAACCAACAGTAAATAAAGTAGCCGTTTCCATGTCAATTGAATAAGCCCTCACCTTCTTAAGGTACTTTTTAAATTTAATATCAAACTCCCAAACCCTTCTGTTAGTTGTAAAAATTGTACCAGTCCAATAGTCAGTTTTATTATATTTTAAAGCTGAAGAAATTGCTCTTTGTAAGGAAAATGAAGGCATAGCTGGGACTTCAATTGGGAAGTAATCATTTGAAGTTCCTTCTCCTCTTATTGCACCGATTGGCAAAATATAGTCTCCAATTTTAATTCTATTTTTTAATCCACCACATTTACCTAAAAATAATACAGCCTTAGGCATTAATGCGGTTAATAAATCCATCACCGTAGCGGCATTTGGACTTCCCATACCGAAATTTATTATTGTGATATTATTGTGAGTTGATGACGGCATATTTTTGTCTAATCCGTTTACCTCAACTTTATTAAAAGAAGCAAATTCATCAACATATTTTTGAAAATTTGTCAATAAAATATACTCTCCAAAATCTGAAATTTCTACTCCAGTATATCTTGTTATCCAGTCCTTTACTATTTCTTTTTTTGTTTTCATATTGTAAAGTTAATAAATAAAAAAAACCCCGTAAATCGGGGTTTTTTCAATCTACAAAAACAAAAATCTAATTTGCTTGTGGAATTCCTTGTGAGTTTGTTCTTGGTGACCAATGGGAATGCATAACTTTCCACGCTCCATTTTCATTTACCCAAGTTTGAGAAGCTCTAGTCGCATAAGGGACATTTTGATCTCCATCGACAAAATTGATAAGACCATCTGCATCAAAAGTGACAACAGCTGTATTCATGTCAGATGACATGAAAACCTGATGGTTTGACATCTCAAATGTACCAAAATCCCATCCTCTTTCTGCATTTACCTCATCCTCACTTTGAACGGTTAAAGAAGATCCATTTGAATTATAAATAGTTGTTCCTAATTCCGCCGAAACCCATTTGCTTGCAGTGTTCCAATCCCTTGTGATGTATGCTGATTGAAAATCGTTTGACATAGCTGTTATGTCTGCAACAAGTTGATCAGCATCAACAGCTGGTGCCATGTCTGTTGGATTAGCGCAAGAAAAGCCAATAAAAACTGACAATAAAAAAATAAGTTTTTTCATGTTATTAATATTTAATTAAAACATTATAACATAAAAAATTAATAAATATTGTCTTAATGTGACAATTTATTCAGAAGAGGACCTACGGATCGTAAACTCTAAAATAAGTAATAGCAATATTATTGAGCCATTAGCTATGACCAACTCAACAATACTAGCATTATTATTTGAAAGTGCATTAATTGCAGAAACGCCAATAACGACAAAGAAATATGTCATTTCTTTGACTTTAATGGTTTCAGTTCTAAATCTTAATATGGCAAAGATTGCAAAAAGACCTAAGGCAAAACCTAAATCTAGTTTAACGTTACTTAATAAAAAGCAAAGTAAAAATGTGATAAGCCCTGCCGAGTTGTAAGTAAAGAAGAATTCATTTAAGGACTTTTTACTCTTGTTGTTGAATTTTAGATAAATAAACTTGGAAATAAAAAAGACAACAAAAATATTTAACAATAAAATTGTCATAAGTTCTGAAATGTCTTGATTGTTGGCAAAAATTAAATCCACTTTCAATTGATATATTTATTTGCTGCTGCAATTAAGAAAAAAAATGAAAGAATTCCTAATACTAATTTAATTTTTCAAAGGGTTTTGTAACTTGTCAGAAAATATAAAATATGAGAAAAATATTAATTTTTGTCTTTTGCATAAACTTATTTTCTAATGTTTATGCTCAAAAGGAAAATAAACAAAAGACAATTGACTCATTAACGGTTGACATGAAAATTAGTGAAGGTTTAATCAATACATTCACTAATGATGAAAATAAATTATACTTTGAAATTTCTGAAAATTTATTAGGGATGGAGCTTTTGGTAGTAACAAGACTAGCTCAGCTTCCTGGAAATTATGCAGGATATTTAAATGCCGGTTCAAAAACGGCTGAACATGTCGTTCAATTTGAAAAGCATGGAAAAAAAATTCTCCTAAAGGAGGTTAGTTTTACAAATATTTCAGATGAAGAAGACCCTATTTCCAACAGTGTTTCCGTAAATAATTTCAAACCTATATTAGGTGCATTTGATATTATCAATTCTGAAAGTGATAAATATTTAATCGATATGTCAAGCTATTTTATGTCTGATTCACCTGGTTTCAATATTGTAAGATCATACGAAAAGGATAATTATAAAATTGGGGGAGTTGATAAAAAAAGAAGTTTTATTGACTCTGCAAGAAGCTTTCCTCAAAACACCGAAATACTCCACACACTAACATTTACTGCTAACAAAGCTCCAAGAGGAAATAATACAAAAACATTTAGTTTTCAGGTAAACCACTCCATAATTGCTCTGCCAGAAAATCCAATGCCTATTAGATATGAGGATGAAAGGGTAGGATGGTTCACAGTAAATAAAATAAATTACAGTTCAGATAAATTAAAGTCGGATAGTTATAACATAATAAGAAGATGGAGACTTGAACCATCTGATGTTGGGGCCTACAATCGAGGTGAATTAGTTGAACCTATTAAACCAATTATTTACTACTTAGATCCTGGAACTCCCCTAAAATGGAGGAAGTATTTTAAAATGGGAATCGAGGATTGGAATAGTGCTTTTGAAAAAGCAGGATTTAAAAATGCCATAATTGCTAAAGATCCTCCTAGTAAAGAAGAAGACCCAGACTTTAGCCCTGAGGATATCAGATATTCGACTGTTAGATATGTAGCATCTACCACCAGAAATGCTATGGGGCCAAGTGTTTCCGACCCAAGAACTGGTGAGATTATTGAAAGTGATATTGTATGGTACCACAACCATTTGAGATCTTACAGAAACCGATACCTTTTGGAAACAGGAGCTGCGAATCCAAGTGCAAGAACGTTATTCACTCCGGAAAATGAAATTGGTGAAATGATGAGGCAGGTCATAGCACATGAAATAGGACATGCTTTGGGATTACCACATAATATGAAAGCAAGTAGTGCTTACCCTGTTGACTCGCTCCGATCAGGAACCTTTACTCAAAAGTATGGGATTGCAACCACTATTATGGATTATGCGAGATATAATTATGTGGCGCAACCAGATGATAAAAACATCAGATTTGTTAGACAGCTAGGACCCTACGACGATTACTCAATAGAATGGGGTTATAGATATTTTGGTAAGAGCCCAGAGGAAGAAAAAGAAATTCTTAAAAACTTTGTTGATGAAAAATCATTAAATCCAATGTACATGTTTGGTGGATACGGAAACGATCCAAATTCTCAAACAGAAAATATTGGCGATGACCCTGTTAAAGCTAGTCTGTATGGCATCAGTAATTTAAAAATTGTTGCAAAAAACTTAAAAGAATGGACGATAGAACCCAAAGAAAATTATAATGAACTTAATGAGCTTTACGGAGAATTAATCGGAGTATACAGAAGGTATGTCTACCATGTCCTTAACCTTGTGGGTGGTATTTATGACACCCCTCATAATGAAAATCAAAAAGGAGTTGTAAGGTATGTAAATGTTGATATTGATAAACAATTACAAGCATTAAAATTCATGGAAAAAAACCTTTGGAATACTCAAAACTGGCTAATGGATAAAAGCTTAATATCTCAAATAAAAGCTGAAGGAGTTTTGGGTTCGCTTCAGGGCTTACAGCTAAGTGCATTTAACAGGATATTGAGTGTAAGTAAATTAAATAGAATGTTGTCGGCAAGAGAATCTTTAGAAGGTGACCCTCTTTCGGTTGAAGAATTAATCGATAATTTATTTAAAACAATTGTGAAAAATCCTGAAAATCCTGATCTATCTGAGCAAAGATTACAAATAAATTTTGTTGAAAGAATTGACGAGCTTATGGGTGAAGAAAAATTAAATCCAAGTATTAAAAGTTCTTTATTAGATACCAAATACAAAATTCATAAACTTGCTAAAAGAAGAGGTGGTTCTCATTATAAATATTTGAAATCTATAAGTGAATAAATATGGAATGGTATAAAAAAAATAGAAAGTATTTTTACGCAATAATTATCAGTTGGTTTCTTTACAGATTGATTACAGCGATGATTTACTAATTTAGTCCAGCATGTACCGGATTGCCAATGAACTTTTAGAAAATGAAATCTTTAGTTCATTTTGCCTTTCTCTGGAGCTCTTGATTTTAAGTGAAAGGTAGTTAGTATTTGCAAATTTATTTATTAAATCATTTAATGGCCCACTTGGCAATAAAATCTTTTTTTCAGGTTTTGTAAAAATACTGTTTAACCTGGATTGAAAGCTATTCTGAAGTTTAAATTCATCAAATGATATATTTTTAAATTCATCAAATTGAGGGTTGTTATTCGAAAATGAAGTTAAAGTAAATAATAATAAAAATGCTACTAAACGATGCATGTTGAAAGATAAAAAATAATTTACAATTCAGAGTTTTCTTTTTTTGAATAGTCTACTTTCCAAAGACCTACCCTGTACCAAAATGGACTTCTGTAAACTAATTTTTCTGGATATTCAACCTCCCTTTGTTTTACAACTGAAAGGATTTTACGCATATTTTCCCCCTCACTTAAAGGATTTTGTTTTGACATTCTAAAGCATACCTTATCATTAAAATCTACAAACCATATAGTTTCATGTCTTTTCTCTTTCCCTTTGTCGTCTTTACTTAACTCAGTAACATGAATAAAATGCTTTATTTCACTCCATGTACCACTTCTATATCTGATTTTTGGAAAAAGTAAGGATTTATAAATCCCAGTAGAATTCACTGTAACCCTATAAACTAATGAATTAATTACTACAAAAAATAATGGAATTGTGAACTCATAATAACCCTTGATTATTTCAAGTATTTCGATATCACCTTCATAATGAAGTTTGAACATCATAAATAAAATAATTCCGTTAACACCCATCCCTAAAATATTTAATTTCAATGTTGATATATCTCTCATGGTATTACGTAAAATAACAAATTATGCACAAATTGCAATTTTTGTATATTGTACAAAATAGTCAATTTTATGAAAAAGTATATTTATTTATTCTTGTTAAGCGTACTGATTTTTTCTTGCTCTGACTCAGAAACAGATAATTCTATTGACAACCTAACAATAGAAGAGCACATTCAATTAATCAAAAACCACGAAGGTAAAATTGAAATTAGTTTTGATGAGTTGCCTGAAGTTTCTCAAGATCACATAAATAATCTAGAAAATAATATCACAGCTGAATTGATATTATACGCTGAAAGCATCGGCTATGAGGTAAAACTTAGAAGGCAGTCCAGAAATTTGATGTCTATATTAAATATACTTTACATATACTTTAACGAAAATGGTGAGCTACTTTTTGATGAAAATTTTGATGAGGACAATGATGGTGATTACGATGCTTTTGAAGAGTGGGTAAATTATATGTGTTTTGATATTCAATTTCCTATTACAGTAACTATGCCTGACGACTCTCAAGTGTCTGTGGGTAATGAAAATGAATTGTATGAAGCTGTCGATTTATATTATGAGATGAGTGACGAGTACGATGGATTGCCTGAAATTAACTTTCCGATAAATATTGTTTTTTATTTTGAGAATGAAAATGGAAATGAGGCGCAAGAAGTAATTGAAATTGGAAGCTATGAAGAACTGGAGATGTATTTTGATGTATGTGCTGAAGAGGTTAATAATGGCTTGGATGATGGAAGTTGGTTTGAGATTGATTGTGTTGATCTCGTTTACCCTATTTCAATTGAGAATCCAGAAGGAGATATTATTTATGTGGAAAGCGAAGACTACTTACATGAATATATAGATCAATACTATCAAAATTGTAATAGCGATAATTGTGGAGATTTTTCATTAGTATTCCCACTTACAGTTGAATATTATTCCGAAACAAATGATCAATCCCAGATTTTGACGATAAATACTGAAGAAGAATTACAAGAGCTTTTAGATGAGCATTGCTACAGCGATGATGATAATAGCGATGAAGACGGACTTGATTCCTGCGGTGAAATAGTTTACCCAATAACTGTTGAAGCTCCAAATGGCGATCAATTTACTGGAAACAGTGAAGAAGAAATCATCACTTTCATTGAAGAGTGGTCTTCAAATAATTGTAATACTATGGAGTGTAATGTGGATTTTGAATTGGTTTTTCCAATCACAATGGAATTTGAAGACGAACAAGGTGATTTGATTGTGATGACAATTCAATCCGAAGTTATGCTCGAAGAAATATCCGAGCAATACTGTGGAGATTAAAATTAGAGAACAATTATTTATTTTTTATTAAATTGTCCTAACTAACTGTTCAATTACCAAAAATAATGGGCTATAAAAATGATGTGTTTTTATATCTATGGATTATACTTATTATTTATGCGATTCTTTATACTTTCTATAAAAAATTTATAAATAAATAATTACATAGATCTAACTACTGGCGCCCCTAGAATACCGCTTACAAATAAAATGAATAGAAAAATTTCACACAAAATTAGAAGAGCACATAGGTATTTAGGGCTTTTTTTAGGGCTACAATTTTTGATGTGGACAATAAGTGGATTATATTTTAGCTGGACGGACCTGGACGAAATTCACGGAAATCAATTTAAAAATCTTGACTACAAACCGATGGCTTTTGAAAATTTAATTAGTCCCTCAGATCTAAATCATTATGAAACAATTAAAACAATTGAAATTCGTGACATCCAAAAAGAACCTTTCTTTTTAATCAACGAATCTTATCTATACAATGCAAGAAATGGGAAAAATAAAAAAACAATTTCCAAAGAGGATGCGATTTACATAGCTAATAATCACATGAGGAGTGGGTTAGAGATTTCCAGTGTCGAAACAATTTTTGAGGTTGGGAAACATCATGAATACAGACAAAAATTACTTCCAGCTTATGTGATCAATTATTCATCAGATGAGAATTTAAAAGCATATGTCTCGATAGAAAATGCAAAATTTCAAACCGTAAGACATAGAGATTGGAGGTGGTTTGATTTCTTATGGATGACCCATACAATGGACTATGAAGGAAGAGATGATTTTAATAACACAATTTTAAGAATCTTCTCACTATTGGGTCTTATAACTGTAATGAGTGGATTTTCTCTTTGGTTTGTATCTTCGCCTACTGTAAGAAAATTTTTGAAGTGAAGAATTATACTGATATTATAATTGTTGGAGCAGGACTTTCAGGAGTAGGAGCTGCTTGTCATTTAGAAAGAAAAAACTCGGATAAGTCATATATAATTTTTGAGGCAAGAGATGAGTTAGGCGGCACCTGGAGTCTTTTTAAATATCCTGGTATAAGGTCAGACTCTGATATGTATACTTTTGGCTTTTCATTCAAAACTTGGGATAATCCAAAGTCTTTTGCAGATGCCCCTAATATTTTAAAATATCTGAATGAAGCGGCAAGTGAATATAAAATAAAGGATAAAATTAAGTACCAGACAAAAGTTTTAAGTGCAAACTTTGATACTCAAAATAAACTATGGTCAATAACTACGAAGGATAAAAATGGAAATGAGGAAATATATCATTCTCGCTTTCTCTTTTCTTGCACTGGATATTATAATTATGATGAAGGCTATACCCCTGACTTTAACGGAATGGAAAACTTTCAAGGAAAAATCATACATCCGCAACATTGGCCTGAAAATTTAGATTATAAAAATAAACGAGTTGTAGTAATTGGAAGTGGGGCTACAGCAGTCACTATAGTTCCTGAAATGGCTGATGAAACATCAAAAATAACAATGCTACAAAGGTCACCAACCTATGTGGGTGCTTTTCCAAATAATGATAAATATGCCGAACTTTTTAAAAAATATTTTCCTAAGAAAATAGCACATAAGCTTATAAGGTTTAAAAATATTTTTGTTCAAATTTTATTTTTTCAAGCATGTAAAATTTGGCCTAACTATATGAAAAAATTACTTATTAATGCTGCTCAAAAAAAATTAGGTGACTTTCCAGCTAAACCACATTTTGAACCAAATTATAATCCATGGGATCAAAGATTTTGTGTGGCACCAGATGGAGATTTATTCAAAGTAATTAGAAGCGGTAAAGCAAATGTTATTACTGATAAAATCGATTCATTTTATAAAACTGGTATAAAGCTTGCCTCAGGAAAAAATCTAGAGGCCGATATAATCATTAGTGCAACAGGTTTAAAGCTATTGGCCTTCGGAGGGTCAAAAATTACTATCGATAATGCGGAGTACAATCCAGCAGATGCAATCACTTATAAAGGACTAATGCTAAGTGGATTGCCAAATTGTATTTTTTTTGCAGGATATACTAATGCATCTTGGACATTAAAAAGTGATTTGACAAGTGAATATGCAAGTAGGCTATTTAAGTTAATGGATAAAGAAAAATATTCTTTCTTTATGCCTAAAGTTGAGAATCAAAATATGAATATTTCCCCTCTACTAAATCTTAATTCAGGATACATTCATAGGTCATCTCATCTATTTCCAAAGCAAGGGTCCAAGTTACCCTGGAAACTATATCAAAATTATTTTTTAGACTATAAAATGCTCAGAATTAATAATATCAAGGATAAAAATTTAATACTTAACTAATAAATCATAAATTTAAAACAACTATGAAAAATTTATATAAACTTCTATTTTGTGCGTTTTTAATGGCATGTGGTTCAGATGAAGATTCTGCAAATAACAATGTAATTAATTTACCTGCTAGCATTTCAACTAATGTTAGTTCTTTGTCGTTTGAAAACACAATGGTAACTCAGGTTTCTGATTCTCAAGTTATAATTATTAGTGCCGAAAATACCTCATCTGAATTAAATATCAGTTCACCTAATGGTTATGAAATATCAACTGATAATAACTCGTTCTCTGAGGATATTTCTTTTGTACCAGAACTTTCAAACGAAATATATGTTCGTTTTAGACCATCTGATGTAACCAATTATTATTCAACACTTGTTATATCATCTAATGATATTGGTAATAACATAAATATAAATTTATTTGGTGTTGGTACTGCGATGATTCACAATTATCAAGCTTTTGAAAATCAGGCCTTAGGATATGGTGGAGGATTTAGTCAGTCTGCCAGTCAAGTGTTTTCCTTGCATAATGATTTATCAAATATTCAAGAAATAAAAATGTATCTGCAAATAGATTGCCCATCAAGTGGATGTGATGATTGGGATCGTTTTGCTAATGTCAAAGTTAAAGATCAAAGTACGGGTAATTGGTATGAAATAGCTAGATATATCACACCTTATTGGGTAGGTACTCAACAATTACAGCGAGGACTTGAATTTGATGTGACTGATTTTAAATCCTTTTTAAAAGATAGTGCCGAGTTAAGGATTTATATTGAAAATTGGACAGCAAAAGCTGATATTGTTAGTATTGATTTTGATTACATTGTAGGCACTCCCGATTATGAAAACTATGCGATCTCCGAAGTTTTAAATCTTCACTCAAACTCAATTAGCGGTGTCCCTTATGGGGTTGCACATGACTTAGATTTAGAAAAATCAATTCAAATCCCAAATGATGCTGAAAGTATAGAATTCAGAACTATTATTTCTGGATGGGGGCATGCAACGCCTTATGACCCAGACGGAAGGCCTTGTGCTGAGTGGTGCTACAGAACACATGACATCAAAATTAACGGAGGGAATACTTATCAGCATAATCTTGGGCCAATTGGCTGTTCTGCTAATCCAGTAAGTAATCAAAATCCAGGAAATTGGATGCCTGACCGTGCTGGCTGGTGTCCAGGAATGGCTGTTCCAGTAAGAATGAATAATCTTGATCCAAGCTTTAGTGGTTCTACAATTTCTTTTGAATATGATTTTGAAGATTGGACAAGCGATGGGGCTGGAGGAAATGCTTTCTATGCTATATCAACTTATATAATTGTTAAAAGTAATTCTGAAATTACAGCTCCGATTATTACAGATTAAAAAGTACCCCATTTATTTTTTATCATGAGCCCAAGACCGGCATTGATTAAAATTAATGAGATTGTTCCAACCCAAAACCAATTAGTGTTTTCATATTTTGAAATTAATGCTTC
>CETT01071537.1_pt1 | contig 10642 bp, 10 predicted proteins | sample 356361 | NCBI WGS metagenome assembly CETT01 (sample SAMEA2622429, study PRJEB7988) | marine metagenome | isolation source: saline water (ENVO:00002010), including | reverse complement strand
ATCCCAGTGCCTAATTATTCTATAAGAAACGAAAATCGATTACCCCTCTATCATCATTTAGACCTTGCGGCAACGCTTACCCCAAAGCCTAACAGGGAGAAAAGTTGGAAAAGCTACTGGGTATTTAGTATTTACAATGTTTATAACAGAAAGAATGCAGCATCTATAAGATTTACTACCAACGATGATACCGGAATAAACGAAGCCAGAAGGTTATCGATTTTCGGTATTTTACCAAGCGTTTCTTATAATTTTAAGTTTTAACTCTATGAAATCTCTAATATCAACATATCCCCTACTTTATATTTTTATACTGCTGTTAATGTTTAGCACTTCTTCCTGCGAAGACGTTGTTGATGTGAATCTGGAACAAGGAGAGCCCAGACTGGTGGTAGATGCAGAAATTCTTTGGCTTTCGGGTGCTACTGGAGAAAATCAAACCATCTATCTTTCCAGACTAACCGATTATTACAATACTGAGGTCACTCGTGTTTCCGGAGCAACTGTAACCATTAAAAATGAAAATAATAAAATTTTCTATTTTACCGAAACCGAAACTCCAGGAAGCTACACCTGTACGAACTTTGATCCTGAAATAGGCGGCAATTATACCTTAAATGTTATTGTAGACGGAGAAGTGTATACAGCTACAGAAAGCTTAATCGCCTCTCCTGAAGTTACCCGAATCGAACAATATGAAGATGGCGGTTTTTTAGGAGAGGATAAGGAGGTTAGGTTTTATTATAATGATCCTGAAGAAGAAACCAATTTTTACCTGGCCGACTTTCAAAGCGATGTGCTTAATTTTCCGGAATATGATCTTTCCAGTGATGATTTTTTTAACGGCAATGAAATGTACCAAAATTTCTCTCATGAGGATCTGGAGCCCGGCAGTGAAATAGATATTACTTTTCGTGCAATTTCAGAGCAGTTTCATGATTATATGGAACTTATCCTGGAAAGCGCGGTGGCCAATCCGTTTGGCACTCCACCTGCAAACATTCGTGGTAATCTTGTAAACGAAACGAATCCTGAGAATTTTGCTTTTGGTTACTTCAGGTTATCACAGGGAATACGTTTTAGATATACCATACAATAGTGATATCGATTAAACATCAAAGGTGTATATTTCACTAAATAATTCCTATCCCGTACGTATTTTTAATTTCAGTCATTACAAAAGTACTGTGCGTACTGCCAATACTTTTTACTCCGCCAAGTTTATTAAATACAAAATCCTGGTAATGCTTCATATTCCTGGCATACACTTTCAGTAAAAAATCAAAATCTCCAGAAGTGTTATAACATTCCACAACCTCATCGATCTCCATAATATCGGCCACAAATTGATTGCCGATAGTCCTATCATGTTTTTTTAGCTTGATATTACAAAAAACAATAAATCCCTGATGCAGCTTTTCTGCATCCAAAATGGCAATATACTTTTTTATATACCCATTTTTCTCCAGTCTTTTTAATCGTTCAAAAACCGGAGAAGCAGATAAGTTTACTTGCTTTGCCAACTCTTTTACGGTAAAATTGGAATTATTGTGAAGTATTTTTAAAAGTTTAAGATCAACCTCATCTAAGTTTTCCATAGGATAATATTCTGTTTAAGATTGCAAATTAGCCAATTAAAAATACAATATTCCTAAAAACCACGCTTAAGAAGTTATTAAAACTGAATTTAAACTAAAGTTTAGATAAAAAAACCTCAATATATAACTTTGACCAATATAAAAACCTAAAAAATCATTATGTGTATTCACTCAACTATCCAAAACAAAACTGATATCGTAGGTAGTTTTTTACGTCCCGACCGCTTAAAGAAAGCCAGGGAACAATTCGCTAAAAAAGAGATTACGGCAGAGGAGCTAAAAAAGGTCGAAGACGAAGAAATTATCAACCTAGTCGAAAATCAAAAAAAAGCAGGACTTACAGCTTTATCTGATGGAGAATTTAGGCAAAGTTACTGGCATCTCGATTTCTTCTGGGGATTTGACGGTATTGAGCATTTTTTAAAAGATCAGGGCTACTTATTTCAGGGAGAAGAAACCAGAAAAGACTCTGCAAGATTATCGGGAAAATTAAAATTTAATCCTGATCATCCTGTATTTGAAAGTTTTTCATTCCTAAAAAAGCACTGTGGTAAAGATCATATCGCCAGGCAAAGCATTCCCGCCCCTGCACAGTTATATGCAGAACTGGTTAGAGGTGATAATGAAGATTATGTAAACAAATTTTATCCAGAAAGGCAAGCATTATTTCAAGATATCGCAGCAGCTTATCATCAAACTATTTTAAAATTATATGATTTGGGATGTCGCGATCTAAAGATTGATGACTGTACCTGGGCTATGCTATGTGATGCCAATTTCTGGAAAACTATGGCCGGTGAAGGTTATAACCGTGATGAGCTTAAAGAAACTTATCTCAAGTTAAACAATCTGGCCCTGGAGAATTTACCAGAAGATCTTCGATTATCAACCCATGTTTGCAGAGGAAATTATCATTCTACCTGGGCGGCTTCAGGTGGATACGAGCCGATAGCTGATACGCTTTTTGCAAAAGAAAACGTAGAAAACTTTTACCTGGAATTTGACGATGAACGTTCTGGAGATTTTAAGCCTTTAAGATTTGTCCCGAAGGATAAAAAAGTTGTTTTAGGATTACTTACCAGTAAAAATGCAACTTTAGAGAATAAGGAAGTAATTATAAATCGAATAAAAGAAGCGGCAGAATATGTAGATTTAGAGCGTTTAAGTTTGAGTCCGCAATGCGGTTTTGCTTCCACTGAAGAAGGAAATATCCTAACAGAGGAAGATCAATGGAAAAAAATAAAATTAATTAAAGAAATCTCTCAGGAAGTCTGGGCATAAGCCTTCAGAAACGGCTCAAAATTAAAGCTTCGTTTGTACTTACAGCGAGGCTTTTTTATTCAGAGAATATACCCTAAAACAAAAAAGATCACCACTAACCTAAATGTTAGTGTTAGTTTTTGATAGCATTAGAGACCATTATACTACAAGAATAAATAAAAAAATAATGAGCTTAATTGACGATTTAAAATGGCGTTATGCCACTAAAAAAATGAACGGGACGAAAGTACCCCAGGAAAAAATAGACTACATTTTAGAAGCTACTCGATTATCACCTTCTTCATCAGGTTTGCAACCTTATAAAGTGTTGGTAATTTCAGATAAAGCCTTATTAGAAAAAATAAAAGACATCGCCTGGAATCAAAATCAGGTTATTGACTGTTCTCATCTTCTTGTTTTTGTTGCATGGGACAAATATACCAACGAGCGTGTTTCTGAAGTTTTTAACTACACCATGGATCAGCGTGGGCTACCGCACAGCAATATGGACGATTACAAAGCTAACATTCTTAGCATTTATGAACCTCTAGGCCAGGAATGGCATGCACATCATGCTTCTAAGCAAAGTTATATTGCTTTTGCCATGGCCATTGCCGCAGCAGCTGAACAAAAAGTAGATACCACACCTATGGAAGGTTTCCTTAATGAGAAGCTGGATGAACTCTTACAACTAGAAGGCACAGGATATAAAAGTACCTTGCTATTACCATTAGGTTATCGTGAAGATGAAAATGACTGGTTAGTAAACATGAAAAAAGTAAGAACTCCTAAAGAGGATTTTATTACTGAAGTTAGCTTAGAAGACCTGAAATAAAAGATTGCTAAAATCCCCAATATTAAATTTAAGATCCTGTCAAAAATTGGCGGGATCTTTTGGTTTAAATCATTTTTTTAATAAAATTATTAAAAATTCAACTTATCTATATTGATGTAGCCACTTAATTTAAAAATTAGTTTTTTTGCATGTTTACCAAAATAAAGTATAAGCTAAAGAGCTATTATTAAAATAATTTATGTTAAAACATAAAAATTTATAATATTTGCCAAAAATTAACATTATTTAGACTACTATACCTAAGGATGATTGCGATGATGAATGTAAATCAGATGCTGATTGTACTAGCGAAGCTGATAAATGTAAGCCTCAAGACACAAGTAAGACATGTCCTGATAAAGGTACAATTAACATGTGTATGGGTATAATTTTTAATTAGAATTGGCAATCAAGTTACCAATACTTGGTAACTTGATTGCTTTTTATTTTAAGTATATTTTTAACAATTAATTATGCGAAAATTAATTCCTTTCATTTCAACATTACTACTAATTATTAATTTTGGCTGTAATATTCCAAAGCATAATCCAATGGATCACCCAGTAGTAGAACTATCATTGGTTCCGCAAACGACCCAAGATAAATTTTCTTTCCCAAAAAAATATTCCACATATCCAGTCTTTTCAACAGCTGAAATTTCAAAAAAATATTATCTCAATAAGCTTAAAAGTTTTAAGGGAATTCCAAAATTAGATACATTTTTATTGCAAACAGAGAGTTTTAAAACCGGTAGATTTTTTTTAGAAATTTCTTATTTTAGTGAAAAAAAAGAATTAAGTTTTTATAGAGACTCCTTAGAAATTTTTGATAATGAAAATTTGAATATTATTTCAGGTTTTAAAGGAAATGAACAAATAATTATCGCAGATTTAAATAACAATAAAGATTTTAGCGATGATCATATCTTCGAATTTTCTAAAGAGGAAAAAAAATTGATAAAAAATAAAGACTCGGTAGTTGAATATAAATATAATTCAAAAGGTTCAATATCAAATCAGGTATTTAAAAGGGATATTAAAATATATCCGGATCCAAATAGTTTTTATGCTCAATTTCTTAAAGATTCTTTAAACAAATCGTTAGCTACTTCGTTTGAGCTTATGGATTTAAGGAAAGGCCAATTAAAAATTGATACCTCAATTTATGATGTTGCTATGCAAGGATATGTTAAAAATAGGGTGTCAATTTCTGTGAAACCCATAAGCGTATTATTTTCAGATCAAGATACTGGTTTTAATGAAAATTTTTATTATTCAGTAGGGGATACGTTATTATTAGCAAATGATTTTTACAAAATCGATTCTGTCAGTAATAATCTTTCAAAATTACATTTTAGTTTAATAAAAAATATTGATGAGTATCGGGGTAAAAGATTAGGAGTAAAAATCAAAAATTACAATCTTACATCTTTAACAAATCATACTACTACCATTAAAGAATTTTCAGCTAATAAAAATTTCATCTTACTAGACTTCTGGGGCACTTGGTGTGTGCCATGTTTAAAATCATTACCTAATCTAAAAAAACTTCATCAGGATAATGAGGACGTTGCAGTCATTAGTATTGCATTGGATGAATCTATAGATGTTGTTAAGGATTTTTCCATAAAAAATAACATGGATTGGAATCATGCTTACGTTGACAGCAACAATAGGAAAGGTATAATAACGGATTTGAGGATAAAAGAATACCCAACATTTATTTTACTTGATAACAATCTCAAAATTCTGTACAGAGGTTCAAGTGAAGTTGCGTTAAAGAATATAGAAAAAATGTTGATAAGTAATAGTAGTTCTAAGACCTTAAATCATTAAATGAATATATTCCTTAATCAGAAAATTTCATATTGAAAAAATCATTCCCGTTTTACAAACAACCAGATAGTAAAGATTGTGGCCCTACCTGTTTACGAATAATTGCTAAATATTATGGTAAACTTATCACATTACAGGAGATTCGTTAGAAACCACACGAGTAGGTAGTAACCTACTTAAACTAAGTGATGCAGCTGAAAGCATAGGATTTAAATCCTTAGGGGTAAAATTTGATTTTGATAAACTGAAGGAAGCACCGCTCCCTCTTATAGCCCATTGGAACAAAAATCATTTTGTGGTAGTCTATAAAATAAAAAAGGATAAAATCTATATTTCTGATCCTTCTTATGGCTTAATCACCTGTAACAAAGAAGAATTTATATCTTGTTGGATTGGTAACAATGCTACAGAACATACTAAAGAAGGAATCGCCCCCAGAATCTAACGTTCAAAATAAAAAAATATGAGCTTTATACCATGCTCTAATTCAGTCCATAAAGGACAGTTGTATTTCTAAAGCTTAAAAATTCGTTTCATAGGGATCCATTTTTCGCCCTCATGAGCAAACGGGATGGCCTGTTGATAATTCCACATTAAATTTTCCCATTCCTGCACTTTTGGGTTATCAAGATCCATTTGTTTTTTAACCTCAGGATCAAAATCGGCTGAAGTTTCGGTAATCATAAAAAGGCGGTTTCCACATCGGTAAATTTCCATATCGGCAATGCCTGCCTCAAGAATACTTTTTTCTATTTCTGGCCAAATCTTTTGATGATAAGTTTCATACTCTTCAATAAGCCCGGCATCATTAATAAGATCACAGGCATAACAAAGTCTATTTAATTTCATAAGGTAGTTTCTAAATTATATTTTTTGTAAACATCCCTGCCATAAATACCGATAATTATAAAACAAACCAGCGGCAGAATAAACGAAAAATTGACTTCGGGGACACCTAAAATCTGAACGTCGGTATAGCCTGCGCCCCCCAGATCTAGAATTAATCCCTGCAGGGTAGGCATTAACGCACCTCCCACAATAGCCATCACCAAAAAAGCAGCACCAAATTTAGCATCTTCTCCCTGCCCCTCAAGTGCTATCCCGTAGATTGTGGGAAACATAATCGACATAAAGAAAGAAATAGAAACTAATGCGATTAAACCTATCATTCCTGGTACCAAAATAGTAATCAAGGTTGCGATAGAAGCACCCAGCGCAAAAAACAACAATAATTTACCGGAATCTATATACTTTAGTAAACCGGTTCCTACCCATCTACCAATAAGAAAAACCACAAGAGCGGCTATCCCGTAATTGACTGCTTGGGTATTATCAATACCAAATGATTCTGCATACTGGTATAAATAGGTCCAGCACATAATCTGTGCTCCTACATAAAACGCCTGTGCGATAACTCCTCCAGTAAATTTACGTGACTTAAAAAGACGTTTAATTGCCCCCCATATCTTTACCTTGGTTTCCTGATGTGCATTTTGCGGCATATTCACAAGACTGATTACCAATAAAAAGCCTATTACCACAATCCCTAATAAAACATAAGGATCACGTATCACGGCCAGATCAGCTGTACGAACAACAGCCTTAGCTTCTTCCCCCAGCGTAGAATAAACCGTAGTCCCATCAGGTAACAGGTCATCTGATTGCAGGGAAGCTAGAATAAACTTCTGGGCAACAATCAGGCCCAACAGCGCGCCCATAGGATTAAAAGCCTGAGCAAGATTAAGACGTTGGGTCGCGGTTTTTTCGGCTCCCATAGACAGGATATATGGATTTGCCGTGGTTTCTAAAAAAGCCAGGCCAAAGGTTAAAATGTAAAGCGCAGCCAGAAAGAAACCAAACTCCTCATAGGCTGCGGCAGGATAAAAAAGTAATGCTCCTATAGCGTAAAGGCCAAGGCCAAGCAAAACTCCTTTTTTATAAGAAAAGCGGTTTACAAAAATTGCCGCCGGTAGTGCCATGGTAAAATAGCCACCGTAAAATGCAAGCTGTACGAGCGAAGCCTGAAAATTATCAAGCTCCAGTACTTTTTTAAAAGCAGAAACCATGGGGTTTGTGATATCGTTTGCGAAACCCCACAATGCAAATAAAGAAGTGATTAAGATGAATGGCAGTAGTACCGATTTGGCTACCACGGGCACTTTAGATTCTTTTTTTTCCATAAACTAGTTTTTAGCCGGAAGCAGTGCGCGATCCAGATGTACATACCCTCCATCAACAAAAATAAACTGACCGGTAGTATGTGAAGATTTTTCAGAAATGGTAAACAAAACCGTATCTGCAATTTCCTGAGTAGTGGTCATCCTGTTTTCAAAGGGAATGGTTTTCTTTATAGCTTTAAGTTTTTCGGCACCATCATCTAAGGTTTCAATCCAGTTTTCGTAAGCCGGTGTATAACTTTCAGCAATAATAAGCGCATTGCTACGAATGCCGTATTTAATTAAATCTACGGCCCATTCGCGCGTTAATCCAAGCACACCCCCTTTAGCTGCAGCATATCCTGAAGTTCCTCCCTGCCCGGTTATCGCTACTTTGGATCCCACGTTTAGAATATTACCCCTGCTTTTTTTCAATAAAGGCAAAGCATATTTAACAGTAGCGTAAAAGCTTACGAGATTCAGCTTAAGTGAATACATAAAATCTTCTACTGAGTCTTCGAGCGAAACGCCATCGTTCACTCCCACATTATTAATAATAGCATCAATGCGCCCGTAGTGCGCCGAAAGTTTTTCAATCGAAGTTTTAATTTGATCTGCATCAGACAAGTCGGTTTGGTAAAATTTACTATCTAATCCTTGTTCGCGCAGCTGACTTTCATATTCAAAACCGCGGGCATTTCGATCTAACAAAACCGGGATTGCTCCTTCTGACGCTAAAGCGAAAATAATATTATGACCTATGCTTCCTGGCATTCCGGCCGAACCGGTCACTACAATGATTTTATCTTTTAAATTTAAATTCATAACTTATATAGTATAAATGCGCTGGGCATTTTTATAGAAAAAAAGTTCGCGTTCCTCTTTAGAGAGCTGTCCGGCAAAATCCCTGGATACGTTTAAGACCTGGGCATAACTACCGGCAACCAGACATACCGGCCAGTCTGAACCATATACAATTCGTTGCGGACCAAATGCCTCCAATACCACATTTACGTATGGCATAAGATCAATGGTTTTCCAGGTTTTATAATCGGCTTCAGTGATCATTCCTGAAATTTTGCAACTTACATTTTCGTGTTTTGCGATAGCACGCATCAATAACGCCCAGGAGTCTATATACCCCTCCTTGATATAGGGTTTAGCCATATGATCAATTACGAATTGCTGCTCAGGAAATAATTTTATAAATTCAAGTACCGCCGGAAGCTGATGCGAAAAAACTAAAATCTCGTATACAGCACCCGTATTTTTCAATTTAGAAATACCATTTAAAAAAGATTTCCGAAGTAAAAAAGAATTATCCGGCTCTCCCTGTACCACGTGTCGATAGCCTTTCATCAAAGGCATTTCCGCATAATATTCCAACTCATTTTGTACAGAATCACTTTGAAAATCTACCCAACCTATGACTCCTTTTATAAAATCATGCTTATGGGCAAGGTTTAGTAAAAAACTATTTTCCTCAAGAGTTTGATCAGCCTGTACGGCAATACAACCTGTAATATCATGTTCTTTGTAAACCTGTTTTAAATCCTCTGGAAGGAAGTCGCGGCGTATTGCCGCCATCTCATCATCGATCCAGTCATGATTGACAGGATTGTAATACCAAAAATGTTGATGGGTGTCTATGATCATCGTACCAACTTATTCATTAAGTTCAACCAGAGCCTTGATTACATTATTCTCTGGAGCCATTAAAGTTTCAAAATCTGCAGGCAGGTCTTTAAAGTTAATGCGATGCGTGATATACTTCTTTGGGTTGATTTTCCCGCTTTTAATACTTTCGATCACATATTCAAAATCCTCTCGAGTTGCATTACGGCTACTCATAAGGGTTGATTCACGTTTATGGAATTCAGGATGACTAAAGACAAGTTCACCTTTTTGTAAACCTACCAGTACATATCGACCACCGTGTGCAAGATATTGAAAAGCATTATTCATCACCTTACGGTTACCTGTAGCATCAATGACGACGGTAGGCATATCACCATTGGTTAGTGCTGACAATCGCTCTATCACATTCTCATCCAAGGGATTTATCTTGGCCCAAACGCCCAGTTCATTCTTGCAAAAATCAAGACGATGTGTATTCACATCAAGCACGATCACTTGCGCCCCTACTTGTTGTGCAAACTGAATCAAGCCAATACCTATAGGCCCTGCTCCCATAACCAAAACCGTTTCTCCCGCTCTTACTCCTGCCCGGCGTATGCCATGAGCTGCGATTGCTAGTGGTTCTACCAGAGCAAGTTCATCAAAATCAAGACCTTCGCCATGTAACAAATAGGCATCGGGCACTACAACATACTCGGCCATGCCGCCATCTATATGCACCCCAAAAACCTGAATAGAACTACAGCAATTGGTTAATCCATTGCGGCAGGCCACACAAGTTCCGCAATTAAAATACGGAATAAAACTTACAGCATCTCCTTTTTTAAAACCTTTTGCTTTTCCAGACACATATTCTGCTGCAAGCTCGTGTCCTAAAACACGCGGATAATTAAAGTAAGGCTGTGTCCCGCCAAAGGCATGGATATCGGTACCACAAATCCCTATTTTACGAATCCGCAAAAGAGACTCTCCTTCTTTAGGCTGCGGCATATCCCCTTCTTTTAATAAAAATGTACCGGGTTCCTGACAAACAATATAATTCATGATTTTTCTTAAATATTAACTGATCTCCAAAGGGTTCGCATAAGATAGGTCTGACTGTTCCTGCGGAAAATAAACCTCGAGTCCCTCGGTGCTTTGCTTAAACTTTAGGTTTTTACCGCTACTTACCAGTTTTACTTTTTTAACTTGATTCTTGTGATATTGCGAACCTGATTTTAGCGATTTTATAATCACTTTTCCGTCGTCGGGCCAACTCATTACCGTAGCGTAGAGTTTATCTCCTTTAGTAACAAATCTAATATCCTGTGAAGTAAAGGC
>CETT01051534.1_pt1 | contig 10758 bp, 10 predicted proteins | sample 356361 | NCBI WGS metagenome assembly CETT01 (sample SAMEA2622429, study PRJEB7988) | marine metagenome | isolation source: saline water (ENVO:00002010), including | reverse complement strand
CTTACATATTATGGAGCGGAACAAGTTATGCCCCACTATAATGTTATGGGAGTTGCAAAAGCGGCATTAGAAACTTCAGTCAAATATTTGGCTGAAGATTTAGGTAAAGATAGTATCAGGGTTAATGCTATATCAGCGGGTCCCATCAAAACTCTGGCAGCTTCCGGAATTGGAGACTTTAGGTACATATTGAAATGGAACGAGCTTAATTCACCACTGAGACGAAATGTAACTATAGATGATGTTGGTAAATCTGCATTGTATCTACTTTCCGATCTGGGTTCAGGAGTTACTGGAGAAATTTTACACGTTGATTCTGGTTATCATATTGTTGGTATGAAAGCAGTAGACGCTCCAGATATAGACGCCGTGACTGGGAGGAAGGATTAATGTCTGAACGCTTACCGCACGAAAAAGGATTTCATGTTAGCTGGGATCAATTACATCGTGATGCGAGAGCTTTATCATGGCGGCTTGACGGACAAGGGCCGGACAGAGGCGCATGGAAGGCGGTGGTAGCTATAACTCGAGGTGGTATGGCTCCAGCTATGATCATAGCAAGAGAATTGGATATTCGCACAGTAGATACGATAAGCGTAAAATCCTACAACCATCAGACGCAAGCAGAGCCGAGAGTTATAAAGCCACCTAATGCTGAATTAACTGGAGATGGTTCAGGAGTACTTATTATTGATGACTTAGTAGATACTGGGAAAACACTTGAGGCAGTGCGGTCTATGATGCCAAAAGCACACGTGGCAACAATTTACGCAAAACCACTAGGAAGAAATCAGGTTGATACGTTTGTTACAGAAGTAAGCCAGGACACTTGGATATTTTTCCCTTGGGATATGGCTTTACAATATGTCGAGCCGTACAGAGGAACGGATTAAGTTAGTAATGGCATTGACCGATAAAATTTTTCAAAAAACACGCACCAAAGACGTAGATCCACCACCAGTACTTGAAGTAAAAAGCTGGGTATCTGATCCAGATTTACAGCCCTCAAAACCAATAATCGACGTTTCTCAAGCAGCACCCACCGAGCCACCGCCAGATAAGATGCTGAAGTTTATGGCGGACAAAGTGTTATCAGATAACGCAGTTAATACCTATGGGCCAGTTTTAGGATTGGATGAGCTAAGGGAAAGCTTAGCAAGACAATGGTCTAGTCAATATAATGGAAAAATAAGTAAAAAAAATGTGGCGATTACTAGCGGATGCAATCAGGCCTTTTGCGCTTCTATCGCGACCTTTACTAGCGAAAATGACGAAGTGATTGTTCCAACACCATGGTATTTCAATCATCATATGTGGCTTCAAATGGCCGGGGTAAAAACTGTGCCATTGGAAACGGATAGCAATATGATCCCGGTGTTTGAAAAAGCAGAGGCGCTAATAACAGATAGAACTCGCGCTATAGTGCTTGTTAGTCCGAATAATCCATCAGGCTCAATATATTCAAATGAATTACTTCAAAAGTTTTATAAATTGTGCAGTTCAAATAATATTCGTTTAATACTTGATGAAACTTACAAGGATTTTCATCCAAACGTTTCTCAACCCCATAAACTATTTGAAAATAACGACTGGAAACAGACACTTACAATTCTTTATTCATTCTCAAAGACTTATAGAATGACGGGGCATCGTGTCGGGGCATTACTAACTAGCGATGAAAATTTGCTTGAAGTAGAAAAGGTCTTAGATACGTTTACTGTTTGTCCACCACAGCTAGGCCAGTACGCTGCCAACTGGGGCCTTGCAAATCTGGAATCTTGGACATCAGACCGCAGAACTGAAATTCTTGAACGGGCAAAGCATTTTTCAAAAAAATTTGAACCTTTGTCTGCGGCTGGATGGTCTTTAAGGGGCTGTGGTGCTTATTTCGCTTTCGTTGATCATCCTTTTAAAGAAGGATCCGAAACTTTAGCCCCATTAATTTTACGAGACCAAGGTATTTTGCTTATGCCAGGCACCATGTTTTATCCCAAAGATGATCCGCATGGCCCAAGAACATTTAGAATAGCGTTTGCAAATATTGATAAAAATAAGATCACTACTTTGCTTGAAAGACTGAAAAACCTCAGCTATCAGCGTGTTGACCGAAGAGAATATAATGAAGTTAAATAAGCAAATACATTATCAGGGATAAGTATGGCAGGTTCTAAAAGCAAATTAGGAAAGACTTTCGCCTGGGTTCTCATGTCCTTTGTCATAGTTGGATTGGGTGGATTTGGTGCAGTAAATTTTTCTAGTTCAGATAACGCCGTAGCATCGGTTGGTGAAACTGAAATTAGCAGCAGAGAATACAGCAGGGCATTGAGCAATGAGTTAAGAAAATTTTCTGCTCAGTTGGGACAGGATATAACATTTGAGCAGGCACAAACTTTTGGTATTACAAGCAATGTACTAAGCCAGCTAATAACAGCAAAAAGCCTCGAAAACGAAGCAAAACGTATCGGTATATCTGTTAATGATAAAGTCGTAATCAGTAACCTGAATAAGACATCTGCTTTCCAAAGCTTAGACGGAAAATTTGATAAAGAGACATATACCTTCGTACTTGAAAACGCCGGTATGACACCTGCCGTCTACGAGAGTGCAGTGCGAGCTGAAACGTCCAGAATGATTTTACAATCTGGTATTACAAAAGGAGTGATGATACCCAAAAATTATTTGGAAGTAATGGCTAAATATCTTTTTCAAACACGCGATTTTGAATTAGTGTCTCTGACTTGGAGTAATTTAGATCAGCCTGACCCGAAACCAAGCGATGAAGAAATAAAAGAATACCATCAAGAAAATTCTACTCAATATATGAGTCCAGAAACTAAAATGATTTCTTATGTAATATTGACGCCTGAGATGCTTAGTAAAGGAGTTGAGATAGATAAAAAATTGTTAGAGGAGGTATACAACGAGAGAATATCTGAATTTAACCAAGAAGAAAAAAGACGATCGGAAAGGTTGGTATTCTTGACGATGAAAGAAGCAGAAGAGGCACGAGGCTCTATTAACTCAAAAAATACATCGTTTACTAATTTATTAGATGACCGTGGCCTTTCTGCGAGCGAAATTGATATTGGCTATAAGACAAAAAATGAACTGGGCGAAGCTGGAGATGGACTTTTTGCTGCAAAGATATCTGAAGTTATAGGACCCTTTGATACCGACTTGGGTCCAAGCCTTTTCCGATTGGTAGACATTCAGGAGGCTATAATTACTAGTTTTGATGCCGTGAAGGAAGATCTGAGCAACGAACTAGCTTTGTCTGAAGCAGTAAAAGAAATTACTACTTTATCTCAGCAGTTCGATGATTTACTCGCATCCGGCGCCAGTCTAGAGGAATTGGCTTTAGAAACACCACTTGAATTCAAAACAATCGCTTACTTTCCTGGAGCCGTGGATAGTGAAATTACACAGTACGAGGGTTTCAAAAATGCAGCTACAACAGTTTCAACAAAAGACTTTCCGGAAATAATTACCCTTTCGGATGGATCAGTATTGGCTTTGAGGTTAGATGAAATTTTAGAACCCGCTTTGAAGCCACTCGATGAAGTATATCAGTCAGTGCTCTCTAACTGGGTAAGTAGCAAGAAAAATGAATTGTTGAAAAATCAGGCTGAGCTATACTTATCCAACGGCAATATAAAATCTATGAAATCTGATAAATTCGAGGGAATTTCCAGAGATGACTTTTCTGATGAAACCCCACCAGCTTTACTAGCAACAGTTTTTGAAATGAATACTGGCGAATACAAAATTGAAAACTTCAACGATACCATTGCAATTATCCGCCTTGTGGAAATTGAAGACGGGATTTCGGATAAACCAGAAGAAGCAGAAATTCTAAAATCTTTAGAAATGCAAATAAACTCAACATTATCTCAAGATCTCTTTAGAATTATGGTCTCAGAAATACAGAAATCTAGAGGTATTGCTGTTGACGAAAGCGCTATTAATGCCGTGCATGTAAACTTTCAATAGTGTCTGTTATGAAACTTACACCCGAGTTCGATCAGTTTGAGAAAAACTATAACAAAAATATTAACCAATTAGTTTATTGTCGCTTAGCGGCAGATTTGGATACTCCAGTATCGTTAATGCTTAAATTAACGAATGAAGAAGAAAATTCTTTTATTCTGGAATCGGTAACAGGTGGTGAAGTTAGAGGGCGCTACTCGATAGTAGGCATGCGTCCAGATAAAATTTGGAAGTGTTTGGGAAAAAAAAGTTTTATCAAGAATTCAGAAGATAATGGTCGCGGCGCTTTCACACAGCAAGACCATGACCCCTTAACTGGACTTAGGAATTTCTTATCGGAAAGTTATATCGATATCCCTAAAAGTTTACCACAAGCAAGCGCCGGCATCTTTGGTTACTTGGGGTATGATACAATACGTCTAATAGAAGATCTGCCTAACTTAAACCCAGATCCAATAGGACTACCCGATGGATTATTTTTGCGTCCCTCTTTAATTGCTGTTTTAGATGGAGCGAAAGGTGAAGTAATATTAGTAACACCAGTTTGGCACAATAAAAATAGAAATGCTAAAACGTCGTACGAAAATGCCTCTAAATTAATAAATGATGCGATAAAAAAGCTCGATGGAGAAATACTAGAAACTAGAGGTTTAGGGACACCAAGCAATATAAATCCACCGATTTCGAATTTTTCAAAAGATGATTATATTCAAGCAGTTAAAAAGGCACAAGAATACATAGCAGCTGGTGACATATTCCAGGTTGTACCCTCACAAAGGTGGAAACAAGACTTTAACTTACCACCTTTCTCACTATATCGATCACTCCGTCGCACGAATCCTTCTCCATTCATGTTCTTTTTTAATTTTGGAGATTTTCAAGTAATTGGTGCTAGTCCAGAAATTCTGGTCCGAGTGTTTGATAATGAAATTACAATTAGGCCAATAGCCGGTACGCGTCCCCGGGGGAAAACTCCCGAAGAAGACAAAGCTTTAGAAGTTGACTTACTCAAGGATAAAAAGGAGTTGGCAGAGCATTTAATGCTTCTGGATCTCGGGAGAAATGATGTTGGACGAGTATCTAAGATTGGTTCCGTCAAACCAACTGAGGAATTTATAATCGAGCGATACAGTCATGTTATGCATATTGTTTCAAATGTTGTTGGGGAACTTGCGCCAGAACATGATGCTCTATCTGCCTTTTTTGCAGGTATGCCTGCGGGTACAGTTTCTGGTGCTCCAAAAGTTAGGGCAATGGAAATCATTGATGAATTAGAACCAGAGAAAAGAGGTGTTTATGGAGGGGGCGTTGGCTACTTTAGTTCAGCTGGTGACATGGACATGTGCATTGCACTTCGCACAGCAATTTTGAAAAACGAAACGCTTTATATCCAAGCAGGCGGAGGCGTTGTATATGACAGTGTACCAGAAGATGAGTACATGGAAACAGTACATAAATCCAACGCAATAAGACGCGCAGCTGCAGATGCAGGTATATTTACGACTTCCGAGGATTAGATTAGTTTATTGATATTGATAAACATTCAGGCCATTCGAACTAACTTTTTATTACTGGCCCTGGGTTGGTCTCTAATCAGAAGTTTTTTTCAAGGTTTTCCCAATAGGCGTTGCTTCCAACATAGGTACTGAAGGTTCACTCGGTAGATTTGGATTAAAATCCTCTAATTGATGCTTCTCAGTTCCATCATACTCAACTTGGTCAAGACTTTCATTTATTATTGAGTTCGGCGGATTTTTCAAAGGAGTCTCACCAACAAGCAACGAACTATCTAAATTTTTTGATATAGATGGTAAGATTGGCCTTGTTTCATTTGGCTGTGGTTGAAATAACTGCCCTTGCGAGGAGTTAAGCTGACCCATTTTTTTAACAAGAGCATCCCCAAGTTGGTCCGTCATTGGCTCAACCGCTGGAGCTTTAATTTGATCTGCCAATTTGTTATCTAAATCTGTGTCTACTATTAGAACATTATCATTCGACGGCATTATCACTGGCTCTAAACGATTAATTGCGGCGGGGGGTAAATCAAGCCGCGATTGATTAAATTCTGAACCCGATGGAACCTGCAATATAACCTTATTCGGCAGTTCCTGTCTGTTTACAGAGAATATTTCCACAATTGAAGGAATACTGAGACCTATACTCCCAAGTACTATCGCAGAAGTAATACCAAATAAAAACTTTAATATAACGCGCTCTCCTCGAATAAAAATGAATGCATAATCTTAAAATACTTGCACACATTGATACCCACAACTATCACAGGGTAACATTACTCTACGAAGACTTATGAAGCTAGTCCTGATCTTTCTATAGGAAAAATTATGATCCTTATCATCGATAACTATGATAGTTTTACATATAATTTAGTTCATTTAATAGGTGAACTATCGCCAAAGATCGTCGTGAAAAGAAATGATGCTATTTCCGCAACGGACGCAATTAATATGAAGCCATCTGGAATAGTTTTGTCACCTGGTCCTTGTGACCCAGACCAAGCAGGAATCTGTTTAGAATTAACACTAAAAGCGGCTGAAAACAAAATACCCTTACTTGGCGTCTGTTTGGGACATCAAACGATAGCACAGGCATTTGGAGGAGATATTATTCGTTGCCACGATATAATTCATGGGAAACTGGGCGAAATTCATCACGAGAATGACCAGCTATTTGTAGGAATACCTAATGTATTCAACGCCACAAGGTATCACTCTTTAATCGTTTCTCGAGAGACTTTACCAAAAGAACTTAACGAAACGGCTTGGCTCAAGGACGGTACCATTATGGGACTTTCTCATAAGAAACTTCCTATTTTTGGAGTGCAGTTTCATCCTGAATCCATTGCATCTCAGTATGGATATCAATTAATAAAGAATTTCCTCGATAATACAGGAAGTAAATTATGACTGATGAAATGAAACCATTAATCTATGCGGCCTCAGAGGGTCCGTTAAGTACGGCTCAGGCTAAATTAGCTTTTGATATCTTGTTTGAGGGTAAAGCGACGCCCTCACAGGTTGGTGGTCTGTTGATGGCGATGAGAGCGCGCGGTGAATCCGTTTCGGAATATTCAGCAGCAGCGGAAGCCATGCGATCTAGGTGCATTTCTGTAAATGCTCCCTCTGGATCTATCGATATAGTTGGCACAGGTGGCGACGGAATAGGAACACTTAACATTTCTACGGCGTCTGCTTTCGTAGTAGCTGGAGCTGGAGTAAATGTAGCTAAACACGGTAATAAAAATTTAAGTTCAAAATCAGGTGCTGCAGATGCTCTGACTAGTCTTGGTATAAACGTGATGGTGGATGCCAGTGTAGTAGAATCAGAAATCCAACATGCTGGCATAGGGTTTATGATGGCTCCAATGCATCACCCCGCCACAAAGCATGTTATGCCTATCCGGCAAGAACTTGGGTGCAAAACCATTTTCAATATCCTTGGACCATTGACTAATCCTGCAGGAGTAAAACGTCAACTGAGCGGTGCGTTTGCGCCAGACCTTCTTTTTCCAATGGCTGAAACACTTGATAATCTTGGATGCGAAAAAGCTTGGTTGGTACATGGATCAGACGGCACAGATGAACTTACGATCATAGGCTCATCGTCGGTAGTGGAACTAACTAATGGGAAAATAAGTTCTTTTGATATTCATCCAGAAGACGCGGGTTTACCTACTCACAAATTATCAGAAATACTGGGTGGTTCTCCAGATGAAAATGCCGCTGAACTCGAGGCTTTGCTTAAGGGGAAAAAAAGTGCATATCGGGACGCTGTGCTTTTAAACGCCTCTGCTGCTTTAATGATTGCTGGAAAGTGTGATACCTTAAAAGACGGCGTAGAATATTCAGTCGAAAGTATAGACAGCGGCAAGGCAAATGAAGCTTTGGAGATAGTCAAAAAAGTCTCTAATGGTGAGCTATGACTAAAACTATCTTAGATACCATCAAAGAATACAAACTGAAAGAAATCGAAAGAGATAAAAAGCTTATATCTAAAAGCGATATCGAGGAGCTTGCAAAATCTGCATTGCCAGTTAGAAAGTTCTTCGAAGCAATAAAACTTGCTCAGAAAACCGGCTATGGATTGATAGCAGAAATAAAAAAAGCTTCACCATCAAAAGGGTTAATTCGAGAAGACTTTAATCCGGAAGAATTGGCTAAAGCCTATGAAAAAGGCGGTGCCACGTGTTTGTCTGTTTTGACAGATAAGCCCAGCTTTATGGGTGATAAAGCCTATCTGACCTCTGCTAGAAGCTCAAGCAACCTCCCTACCCTGCGAAAAGATTTTATGTATGATACTTATCAGGTTATTGAGGCACGAGCATTAAATGCAGATTGTATTTTGATAATAATGGCTTCGGTCAGTGACCAGCAGGCAAAAGAGCTAGAACATGCCGCTACTTTATGGAACATGGACGTTTTAATAGAGGTGCACGATGAAATAGAACTTGAGCGAGCAATGAATTTAAATTCTCCCATGATTGGTATAAACAATAGAAATCTAAAGACGTTCAAGACTTCAACCGACACAACGAAAAGGCTATCACAACTTTTACCCAGTGAGCGACTGATTATTAGTGAAAGTGGGCTTTTCAGTAATGATGATCTGCGGTCTATGGCGAGAGTGGGCGTAAGGTCATTCCTAGTAGGAGAAAGTTTAATGCGACAAGACGACGTGACAGAAGCAACCCAAAGAATTCTTGAAAACCCTTTGAGGCCATAGATGTCGAATTCTTTGACCCACTTTGATAGAAAAGGCAACGCGCACATGGTTGACGTCAGCTCAAAAGCTAATACTGACAGAGTAGCCATAGCAAAAGGTACCGTTAGAATGAAACGCGAGACTTTTAATATCATGACTGAGGGTAAAGCAAAGAAAGGCGACGTTTTGTCCATTGCGCGCATAGCGGGTATCATGGGCTGCAAAAAAACTTCGGAATTGATACCTCTATGTCACCCAATCCCATTAAGTAACGTAAAAATAAATCTTGTGCCAAATACAGAATTGCCGGGAGTAGATATTGAAGCTCATGTAAAAACTAATGGACCTACCGGTGTTGAAATGGAGGCTCTAACAGCTGTTTCAGTCGCATCCCTCACAGTTTATGATATGTTAAAGGCCGTCGATAAAACAATTGAAATTGGTAATCTTCGATTAACGAGGAAAGAAGGCGGAAAGTCAGGACTTATCGAAAATCCATGATTTCTGTAAACGAAGCCTTAGAAAAATTATTTACACTTGCAAAAGTTACACCTGTAGAAAAAATTGAGCTGAGAAAATGCTTAGGTCGTGTATTGGCTGGACCGCTGCGGGCAACTAGGAACAACCCCCCTTTTCCATCTTCAGCGATGGATGGATATGCTATAAATAAAAAAGATTTGAAATTTGGAAAAGAATTTAAGGTTATTGGGGAGTCCGCCGCAGGGCACTCATATAACAAGGCGATAAACCAAAATGAAGCGGTGAGAATTTTTACAGGTTCTAGAATCCCCGATGGAGCTAACTTTGTAATAATTCAAGAGGACATTGAAGCCTTAGGCGATTCAATAAAAGTAAAAGAACAGTTTGATAAGAAATCGCATATTAGAATGGAGGGTTCTGATTTTTCTATTGGTCATACAGTAATGGCCCCTCGTATACTTGGAGCAAAAGATATTTCGTTGATAGCAGCAATGAACTTTTCGCGTATAAGCGTGCGAAAAAAGCCAATAGTTGCAATAATTTCTACTGGCGATGAGTTAGTATTTCCCGGAGAGAAACCAAAATCTGATCAAATAATTGCTTCAAACGCATTTGGTATAGCTGCGCTTTGTGAAGACTGTGGAGCTGCCGCACGAATACTACCAATCGCTCAGGATAATTTAAAATCTATAGAATATATTCTAGGATTAGCACAGGATGCTGATGTAATTATAACAATAGGTGGAGCATCTGTTGGAAAGTATGATCTTGTTAATGCAGCAACAAATAACCTTGGTATTGATAAAAGTTTTTATAAGGTAGCGATGCGGCCAGGAAAACCATTGATGGCTGGAAAAATAAATAATACCCCAATTATTGGCTTACCCGGAAATCCCGTTTCAGCACTAGTTTGTGGCTATGTTTTTATAAAGCCATTGATAAATGCAATGCTAGGATTAGAAAGAAAAAGTACCCCTCGCCTCAAAGCTCCCTGCAGCACTCCAATTCCGGAAAATGGCCCACGTGAGCACTACATGCGCGCTGTTTTACTACCGAACGGGTGTCTAAAACCCATAGAAAATCAAGATAGTGCGAGATTGGCTTTGTTATCCGATGCAAATACTCTCCTTATCAGACCGCCTCATGCGAAGGCAATTCCTGAAGATACTTTGTGCGAATACATCAAAATTTAACGTAAAACCATAAAAGCTTGACACAAAAAAGGAACATTAGTAGAACAAAGATAAAAAACTGAGGAAAAAGCATGCTTACACGCAAACAATTGGATCTGCTAAATTATATTAATAAGCACTTGAATAAGGACGGCATACCACCTTCTTTTGATGAAATGAAGGAAGCCTTGGATTTGCGTTCAAAATCCGGAATTCATAGACTTATTACTGCGCTAGAAGAACGTGGTTTTATTCGAAGGCTTGCACATAGAGCGCGTGCAATTGAGATAGTAAAGTTACCTGACTCACTGGAAACGAATAATAAAGTAGCCGAATTAAACGCTAATTCTTCAAAAAGCGCATCTTTTAAACTAGAGACAGAGGCAAAGTATCTTCCCAG
>CETT01063437.1_pt1 | contig 10843 bp, 10 predicted proteins | sample 356361 | NCBI WGS metagenome assembly CETT01 (sample SAMEA2622429, study PRJEB7988) | marine metagenome | isolation source: saline water (ENVO:00002010), including | reverse complement strand
TCATCGACAATGACAATCTCATCCTCTGCAACAATATAGTCAACATCTTTTTGAAACAATATATGCGCCCTTAGCCCAGAGCTTATGTGTTGCATAAGCAAAATATTGCTAGCGTCATAGAGGCTGGCGCCTTCTTGAAGAGCGCCGGCTTTGATAAGCAAGGTTTCTGCTTTAGCGTGTCCATCGTCAGTCAAAAAGACTTGTTTGTGTTTCTCGTCAACTGTGTAGTCTCCCTTTACCTCTACCACTATCTCTTTGCCTTCTCCGCTCTCTACCTGTTTAGTAAAGCTTGGAATCATTTGGTTAATAGCTCGGTATATATCTGAATAATCATCAGATGGCCCAGAAATAATCAGTGGCGTTCTTGCCTCATCAATAAGAATTGAGTCAACCTCATCAACAATTGCAAAATCAAGAGACTTTTGAACTTTTTGTTCGCTGTTAAAAGCCATGTTGTCTCTTAAATAATCAAATCCAAGCTCGTTATTAGTTGCATAGACAACGTCACACTGGTAGATTTTCTTTCGTTCTTCTGGTGACAGGTTTCCAGTTATAGCTCCTACACTAAGCCCTAAAAAATCAAAAGCGCCTCCCATCCATTCAGCGTCGCGTGCAGCTAGATAGTCATTAACCGTCACTATATGAACTCCGCGCCCGCTAAGGCCGTTTAGATATGCCGGAAGGGTGGCAACCAGTGTTTTTCCTTCTCCGGTCCCCATCTCTGCAATATTGCCGTCATTTAAAACCATTCCGCCTATTAACTGAACATCGTAATGCCTAAGGCCAAGAACCCTTGTGCAGGCCTCTCTCATAACTGCAAAAGCCTCTGGAAGAATTGATTCTAGGCTCTCTTCTTTAGCGATTCTGTCTTTAAATTCTAGTGTTTTTGCTTTAAGTTCATCGTCGCTAATTAAACTAAGCCCCTCTTCGAAGGAATTAATTACTGCAACTGTCTTATAGAGCTTCTTAACAAAGCGGTCGTTCCTTGACCCCACTATCTTTGCAGCGACTTTATTTATTATGCTCATTAATGTGGTTAAATTGGTTTTCGAAAAATAGTGCTATTTTCTCATATATGCCGTACTATATATTAATCTTTATGGGCAAACTCCCAACATATTAACGTTAACATTTTAAATTATATTTTCTCGAGATTAGCGTGCGTTCAACTTTATACTTAGCAACACCTATTCATTGTCAACTATTAGTAGTATAAAATTAACCATAATATTGGCCCTGCAAATGTAAAAATTGACGCCTAGACAATTATATTTATGCAACAAAATAAAAACGAACCTGTTAATGTAGCTGAATTCTCTCACAAGGGCAGTTTAGGTAGCCTTGTAAACAAGGCAAAGACATATAATCTTATAAACGACAAGCTTGTGCCCTTGCTTCCACCCTCCCTGGCTACCATTAGGCTTTCTACAATAGATGAAAAAACAGCCACCTTTGTTGCTTGCGACCAATCTGTCGCCTTTAAAGCTAGACAACAAGAAAAGCTAGTACTCGAAACCCTGCAAAAGCTTGACGATCTTTCACATATTAATAAAATAAACGTAAAGGTTGATTCCAAATAGTTGTACGTACTCTTAATAATAAAACATTGGTATCGACTTTGCTTTACTTATACACTATAATATTCCAACTTTAACGAACGTTAAACCTTCAAAACCATCAACAAGGAAACAAAGAACTATGGCGGAACAAGAAATTGACCTTAAAAAAAGACGACTATTGACAAACGCTACTAGCGTTGTCGGAGCTGTCGGTGTTGGCTTTGTTGCTTGGCCTTTTTTGTCTACATGGAGTCCATCTGCTAGAGCAAAAGCTGCAGGAGCTCCGATTGATGTTGATATAAGCAAGCTTGAAAACGGTCAACTTGTTCGAGTGCTGTGGAGAAAAAAACCTGTATGGATTTTTAAACGCGACGAGCAAACTCTTGCCAATCTAGGTTCTCTTGATGCTGAGCTTGCAGACCCAGATGGTTCTGGCAACTCAAAGTCACAACAACCCGTTTATATTAACTCGTCACATCGCTCAATAAGGCCTGAAATCGCTGTTATTGTAGGCGTTTGCACGCATCTTGGATGTTCTCCAACTTACAGGCCGGAGGTGGGCGCTGCCGACCTTGGTGGAGACCGCTGGAAAGGGGGCTTTTACTGTCCTTGCCACGGATCTAAATTTGACCTAGCAGGAAGGGTTTACGAGGGCGCACCCGCGCCAACAAACCTAGTCATCCCGCCTTATCATTTTGTTTCTGATACATTGATTAGGGTTGGTGTTAGCCCTGTTGATTTTGAAAAAAATACCGTCAATAAAGCATAATCAAATTTATTAATACTATGAATAATAATAAAAACTGGATAGATCAAAGGTTTCCTCTTACCAAGGTTTGGAATGAGCATTTAGCAGAGTATTATGCTCCCAGAAATTTCAATTTTTGGTACTTTTTTGGTTCACTTGCAATACTTGTACTTGTGCTACAGCTAGTAACCGGAATATTTTTAACTATGCACTATAAGGCTGACACGGTTAATGCTTTTGCTTCTGTTGAATATATTATGAGGGACGTAAACTGGGGTTGGTTAATCCGCTATATGCACTCAACTGGAGCATCTGCATTTTTTGTTGTGATATATATGCACATGTATCGAGGTCTGCTTTACGGGTCATACAAAGCCCCTAGAGAGTTGCTGTGGATATTAGGGATGGTGCTTTATATTGCCCTTATGGCAGAGGCCTTTATGGGCTATGTTTTGCCCTGGGGACAGATGTCATATTGGGGCGCTCAAGTTATTATTTCACTGTTTGGATCTGTTCCTTTTATTGGTCCAGACCTGCTTGTGTGGATTTTGGGTGACTACTCTGTAGGTGACCCCGCACTTAATCGATTTTTCTCATTGCACGTAATTGCTCTGCCTTTGATACTTGTAGTTTTGGTGTTTTTACATATAGTAGCTTTGCACCATGTTGGATCCAACAATCCTGACGGGATAGAAATAAAAGAAAACAAAAACGACAAAGGAATACCAAAAGATGGCATACCTTTTCACCCCTACTACACTGTTAAAGATATAGTTGCTGTGGTGGTATTTTTGATACTTTTTTCAGCTATTTTGTTTTACGCTCCGGCACTTAACGGCTACTTCTTAGAGGCTGCTAATTTTGTTGAGGCTAACCCTCTTAAAACACCTGAACATATAGCGCCTTTATGGTATCTGACACCTTTCTACACTATATTAAGGGCAATACCGCCAATTCTTGGTTCTCAATTCCCTGGCGTTTTAGCTATGTTTGCAGCCCTTTTAATTCTTGTTGCTTTGCCTTGGCTTGACAGATCAAAAGTAAAGTCGGTTCGCTACCGTTCGTTGCCATTTAAGGTTGCCCTAGGCATCTTCGTTGTTAGTTTTGTTTCCCTAGGATGGCTGGGAATCCAGCCAGTTATATCTCCAGAGTGGTATTTAAGTTTAGCTAGCTCTATTGGTATAGAGGTTGAGACTGCCTTGTATCTTCTATTGGCAAGACTTTTCACTATATGTTATTTCGGGTTCTTTGTGTTTATGCCCTTATATACCTCAATAGGAAATGTTAAACAAGTTCCGCAAAGGGTAACGGAGTAAATCATGAAAAAAATAATAAACACAACAGCATTATTACTGGCAACTTTTGTTTCTTTTGGGGTAGCGGCATCATCAAGCGTACATCTTGACTCTGCAAACACCGATATTACCGACAAGAAATCTTTGCAAAACGGTGCTAAACTTTTTATGAACTACTGCTCTGGATGCCACTCTTTAGGCCTTATGCGTTACAACAGATTCGTTGAAGATTTGGAAATTCCAGAAAAAGATGTGGCTGAAAACCTTATGTTTAGCGGTGAAAAAACTGGAGACCTGATAAAGTCTACAATTTCTGAAAAGGGCGCCTCTAAATGGTTTGGAGCAACCCCTCCTGACTTGTCATTGGTTTCTCGTTACAAAGGCACTGACTGGATATATACATTCCTTCGCAGCTTTTATAAGGACGAATCAAGGCCTTACGGTGTAAATAACCATATCTTTGACAGTGTTTCAATGCCAGACATATTGTGGCAACTAAAAGAAAACAAATCAGAACAGGAATTTAACGGCGAAGTTAGGGACATTGTCAACTTTTTAGACTATGTTGGTGAACCTGCCAAACTTGTCAGGTCTGCTATCGGTACAAAAGTTATTGGCTTCCTGCTTGTCCTACTAATACTTGCTTACTTGCTTAAAAAGGAGTATTGGAAAGACGTGAAATACGGCAAATGGCGTGTGAAGGGTTAGTTTCTGATAAAATTATCTAACAAAAGACAGCATTCTAATGCTGCTTTATTTCGATAGAGGCAAACAAAATGTTAACAAAACCCAATCCGGCTTCCACAACCCTTTATTGCTCCGCTGAAGAAATGGAGTCCCACTGTGTAAGATTTATTATGGCCGAAAAAGCGATTGAGCGCGAGGTCTTTAATTTAAACATTGAAGAGATGCCAGAAGAAATATTAGAGCTTAACCCATGTGAAACCTTGCCAACCCTGTTTGACAGAGGCATGGTTTTATATGACACTTCTGTCGTAACTGAGTATCTAGATGAGCGCTTTCCTTTTCCGCCGCTTTTGCCCGTTGACCCCATTGAAAAAGCCGAAAAGAGGTTGTTAATTTTTCGATTTACTAGGGCTCCAGGTTGCTGGTATGAGCTAGTAAAAACGATTGAAAAAGGCTCAAAGGACGAGGCATCTAAAGCGCGAAATATTTTAAAAAGCAGTTTAATAGAGCTTATACCATTGTTTGCCTACAAGCCTTACTTTAAAAGCGACGATATGACAATGGTTGATGCCTGTCTAGCTCCTTTGTTGTGGCGCCTAAAGAAGCTAGAAATAGATCTAGGGCTAAAAGCAAAACCAATTCATGAGTATGCTAACAGGATGTTTTCAAAAGAAAGCTTTCAAGAAAGCCTTACTGACTGCGAAAAAGAGTACAACTAAGCTTTGAAGGCGCTACATTGACAACTGCCGTAGCTCCTTATTTAATTAGGGCCTACCATCAATGGATGGAGGACTCAGGGCTTACACCCCACATCCTAGTAAACTGCAAAGATACGGACGTATCGGTACCAAAACAATTCATCCAAGATGACAAGATAGTTCTTAATATTGGAACTAGCGCTACTAGCGGTCTAGATTTAAGTAACGAACAAATTACTTTTAAGGCTAGGTTTGACGGCAAACCTTTTTCGGTAGTTGTTCCAGCTCAAGCTGTTGTTTCTATCTATGCCACAGAAAGTGGAGAAGGGATGTTTTTTGGTGGACAAGAAGAGGCTCCAAAAAAGGGCCCAAAGCCAGACCTTAAAATATTAGACTAGGCTCTGAACATCTCTCTCAAACCCTTTCGGGTCATTGTCTCTAAATATTACCACTGGGGTCTTAGTATACGAAGATATTGCTTTTTTATTGTCTAGGCTGTTTGCGTGTATCTGGTTTAGCACAATCATTGCAACCTTTAGCTCTTGTTGCTGCGCTGCCTGTAATGACAATAAAGCCTGGTTTATTGCTCCGAGCTCGTCTTTAATTATTAGCACTACAGGCAAGCTAAGCGCTTTGGCTAGGTCAATGTTTAGTGTTTTGCTAGCAATAGGGGAATATATTCCTCCAGCGCCCTCAACAACAATATAGTCTTTTGTATTGTCGGTTTGGCAAGCAGAAACTAACATATTTAGCGTTATTGTTACGTCTTTGTCCTTGCTAGCCTTTTCAGGGCTGACGCAAGCCTCAAAACAAAAACTACAAACTTTCTCTATTGGTTCTTTTGTATTGCAGGCTTTAGATAACAGCTTAGCATCTCTAGGAACTAGGCCTGACGAGGTTTTTTTACAATCACTCTCTATAGGTTTTCTGGCTTTTACTTGGTGTTTTTTATTTAGTATTTTTATTAAACGAAGGGCTACATAGGTTTTTCCAACATCTGTTCCTCCGCCGCTTATAAATAGCCCCTTCATGGGCTGTTATTTTATCTCAATTGAAACAGCAGCAATGGTCTACTTAGTGGCTGTATAAATACCGCTGTATAGTATAATGACGCGCATGTATGAGAACTTGAAAACCAGTTATTGTGGCCTAACTCTAAACTCTCCCATTGTCTTGTTGTCTGGGTGTGTTGGGTTTGGTGAGGAATATACACGCGTAGATGGTTTTTCTAACAAAGATGTTGGTGCGGTCTGTTTAAAGGGTACAACTCTTGAGCCAAGGCTTGGGAATATCCCACACAGAATAGCTGAAACCCCTAGTGGAATGATTAATTCTATTGGTCTTCAGAACCCTGGAACAAGGTCGGTCATTGAAGAAATCATGCCCGGGCTTGACCTTAGTGAAACTCGCTTCATAATAAATATATCTGGCTCTTCGGTAGACGAGTATGGGGAGATAGCAAGGCGCTTTGATGACACAGATATTGATGCTATCGAAATTAACATCTCCTGCCCAAATGTCAAGGAGGGGGGTGTTGCTTTTGGAAATGACCCTGACATGTCTTATCGTGTGGTTGATGTTTGTAGAAAACACACTTCCAAGCCTATAATCACAAAGCTCTCTCCCAACCAAACCGATATAGCTCATAGTGCCCAACGTTGTATTGATGCCGGAACAGACGGTTTAGCGGTTATTAACACCCTTATGGGTATGGCGATTGATATCTCAAAACGCAAACCAGTAATTGGCAACAACCAAGGAGGACTTTCTGGTCCTGCCATAAAGCCTGTGGCCTTGTTAAAGGTTCACCAAGTTTATCAAGTTAGCAAGAAGCACAATGTTCCCATTATTGGTCAGGGAGGTATAACAAGTGCAGATGATGCTATCGAATTTATAATAGCGGGGGCTAACACTGTTGGTGTTGGGACTGCCTTGTTTTATGACCCTCTTGTGTGTAACAAAATTAATAAGGGCATAAGTGAGTACCTGTCTAGCAACAAAATTGAAAGTGTTGCTGAACTAGTAGGTAGCCTGTCCCTAAATTCGAACACACCGCTTAGCAACTAACAACAAAAACAATCAGAATCACCATGCTACCAGAATATGACGCCCAAAAAATAGAGCAACAGGCCCAGGAATATTGGCAAAAAAACAAATCTTTTCATGCTGTTGAGGATAAAACCAAACAGAAATATTACTGTCTAAGCATGTTTCCGTATCCCTCTGGCAAGCTTCATATGGGGCATGTGCGTAATTATAGTATTGGTGACGTTATATCTCGCTTTCAAAAGATGCAGGGCAAAAACGTTTTGCAGCCAATTGGCTGGGACGCTTTTGGTTTGCCGGCAGAAAATGCCGCATTAAAAAACAAAACTCCTCCAGCAAAATGGACCTATGAAAATATAAGCTACATGAAGCAACAACTTGTTCAGCTTGGTTTCGGATATGACTGGTCTAGAGAGATTGCAACCTGCCACCCCAAGTACTATAAATGGGAACAGTGGTTGTTCATTAAGTTATTCGAAAAGGGGCTTGTTTATAAAAAAAATTCAGTTGTTAATTGGGACCCTGTCGACCAAACAGTTCTCGCCAACGAACAGGTCATAGATGGTCGTGGTTGGCGTTCTGATGCTCTAATTGAAAAGAAAGAGATAGCACAATGGTTCATGAAGATTACCGACTATGCTGAAGAGTTATTAACGTCTTTAGACGATTTAAGTGGTTGGCCTGAATCTGTCAAAACTATGCAAAAAAACTGGATTGGCAAATCTGTCGGTCTAGAGATTGATTTTGTTATGGAAAATTATGAAAACCTTTGCGTTTATACAACCAGACCCGATACTCTGTTTGGGGTTACCTACTTAGCAATTGCGGCTGAACATCCCTTGGCTATTGAGGCAGGAAAGAACAATGCCTCGGTACAGTCTTTTATTAACGAATGCAAAACTATACAGACTTCTGAAGCAGCAATGGAAACAATGGAAAAGCGCGGAGTAGATTCTGGACTTATTTGTATTCACCCAATTACTGGACAAGAGGTACAAATTTGGATAGCTAATTTTGTTTTAATGGGCTATGGAACTGGCGCAGTAATGAGTGTGCCTGCGCATGACGAGCGCGACTATGAATTTGCAAAAAAATATAACATCCCTATAGTTCCAGTTATAAAACCTCATGACAGCGAGCTAGATATCAGCTCTGAAGCATTTATAGAAAAGGGGGTGTTGTTTAATTCTGGGGGGTTTGATGGATTAAGTTCCGAAGACGCTTTTGACGCTATTGCTGATAATCTAGAGAGCCAAAATCTAGGGCAAAGGCAAACAAATTATCGATTGCGTGATTGGGGAGTTTCAAGACAGCGCTATTGGGGCTGTCCTATTCCAATCATCAATTGCCCTAAGTGTGGTCCTGTGGCTGTCCCTGAGACTCAATTGCCTGTAGTCCTTCCGGAAGAAATTAGTTTCAATGGTGTAGGCTCTCCAATCAAAAAAATGCCTGATTTTTTTCAGACCACTTGTCCAAGTTGTGGCGCAAGCTCTGAACGTGAAACAGACACCTTTGATACTTTCTTTGAGTCTTCTTGGTATTTTGCTCGCTATGCTTGTGTAAATAGCGATAACGCAATGTTAGATGATAGGGCCAACTATTGGCTTGAGGTTGACCAATATGTTGGTGGCATTGAGCACGCTATATTGCACCTACTCTATGCTCGCTTTTTTAACAAGCTGTTGCGGGATGAGGGGCTAATAAAAACTAGTGAACCTTTCAGCAACCTGCTCACCCAAGGAATGGTTATCAAAGATGGGGCAAAAATGAGCAAATCTAAAGGCAATACAGTTGACCCAGCAGAGATGATTGAAAGATATGGGGCTGATACTGTGCGATTGTTTATATTATTTGCTGCTCCCCCAACTCAGGATCTTGAGTGGATCGACTCTGGCCTGGAGGGAGCGCACAGGTTTATTCATAAAATATATAGGATAGTCTCACAATTTTTACAAGACAAGGCTAGCAGCAGTGTTGCTGTGCTAGACCCGAGTAAACTCACTAAAGAGCAAAAAGAGATCAGACAAAAAACCCATCTGTCACTGCAAAAAATTACTGACGATGTGTCTCGCAGACATTCCTTTAATACTGCTATTGCTATGCTTATGGAGCTTAGTAATTTGTTAAATAAGTTTAACCTGACGGACGGTCAATCAATGGCAATTAGAGCTGAAACAATAGACATAATACTTAAGTCTTTAAGCCCTTTTACGCCCCATATTTGTCACAAACTATGGCTTGATTTAGGGCACAAAGGCGCCATAATTAACGAATTATGGCCTGTTATTGATATGCAAGCCTTAAAGCAAGATGAGATACAAATAGTTGTTCAGGTAAACGGCAAATTAAGAGCAAAAATTACGGTGGATGCAAACGCTAAAAACAATGAAATTGAATCTATAGCCCTAGTAGATGAAAATGTTGTCAAGTTTGTTGAGGGTAAAAATATAGTTAAAACCATTGTTGTTCCTAATAAGTTAGTAAATATTGTTGCAAGATAAGCAACACCAGGACAACTAACTAAAAACAATACAACATAATCCCAACCAATAATTAATCACTGAAAAGCGGTGTTTGGTTTGTTTTTTGAACAAAGGCCTAAAGTTTTTATATTGAGTTAGGCCTTTAATATCACTACTTTGCTTTTAACACCAGATTGTGAATGATGGGGCAAAGTATTATTTCCATTGCTAAGCTCATTTTTCCACCGGGAACCACTATAGTGTTGCGCCTAGACATAAAAGAACCTTGTATCATGCTTGTCAAATAAACAAAATCAATGTTATATTGGGACGGGCTTTTGAAGCGAATAACAACAAAGCTTTCGTCTGGAGTAGGGACTTCTCGAGCAATAAATGGGTTTGAGGTGTCAACGGTTGCTATTCGTTGAAAGTTAATGTCTGTTTCTGAAAATTGCGGGGTTATATAGTTAATATAATCAGGCAGTCTTCTCAAAATCGTGTCAATCGTATCTTCTGCCGAGTAGCCTCTTTCTTTTTTATCTCTATGTATTTTTTGTATCCATTCCAAGTTTACATTTGGCACAACCCCAACCTTTAGGTCTGCGCTTTGGGCAACATTAACTTTGTCAGTTATTACTGCTCCATGTAGCCCCTCATAAAAAAGCAAATCAGTGCCGCTGCCTGCCTTTTCCCATGGGGTAAACTCGCCAGGAGAGAGGCTACTATTTAAGCGAGCATTGTGCTCGTCGGCCTCCCCCTGGAAGTGCAAATAATAACGACGGTCACATTCGCCATTATTTCCATATTCAACGAACGTATCTGCTATCTTATCAAACAGGTTCGCCTCTGGACCGAAATGGCTAAAATTTCTATCTCCGCCCTTATCTCTTTTTTCAACCTCCGCCCTCATTGCGGTTCTATCTAATGAGTGAAAGCTATCCCCCTCTACAATTAAAGGGTTAATATTTTCACGGATAAAAATGTGTTCAAACGCGCTCTTAACAAAAGACGTTCCAGCGCCTGATGATCCCGTAACCACTATCACCGGGTGTTTTTTTGACATGTTGCATCTCCTTGATTTTTTCTTTAATAATCTAAATTGTCAACCAACAATGCGTTGGTTTCAATAAAGTTTCTCCTAGGCTCAACCTCGTCCCCCATAAGAGTTGAAAAAACCTCGTCAGCCATTATAGCATCCTCTATTTTAACTTTTAAAAGGGTTCTGTTTTCTGGGTCCATAGTGGTGTCCCATAACTGGTCTGGATTCATTTCACCCAACCCTTTATAACGTTGAAAATTTTGTCCTTTTTTAGCGTCATCAATTAGAAAGTCGACAACTTGTGAGAAG
>CETT01137461.1_pt1 | contig 10889 bp, 15 predicted proteins | sample 356361 | NCBI WGS metagenome assembly CETT01 (sample SAMEA2622429, study PRJEB7988) | marine metagenome | isolation source: saline water (ENVO:00002010), including | reverse complement strand
GCCGCGCGGGCCAGCGCGCCGTGGCTCGGGTCGCCGTCGGCATGGGTCAGAACCACCACGGCCCGAGTGCGCCCGCGCACCAACGACAAGTAGCGTTCGATCCGGGGCAGGTTGAAGTCCTGGGTCAGGCCCATGACCAGAAACACCACATCGATATTGGCGGCGATGAGCTGCTGGCCGTAATGTTCCCCGGCGGCGGCGCGGGTCAGCGCACTGGCTCGCGGCAGCAGTGCCCGGGCCTCGGCCCGGCCATCCGCGGCCCCGGTGATCAATAGCCAGTCGCCCACGCAGGGCCGCTCGCCCGGGGCCAGATTCGGGCGTTGCCAGGCCGGCAACGACACCACGTCGAACGCATCGGCCGATGCGTCGCTGACTTCGTAACCGGTGCGGTGCTGGGCCACGACTCGTGCCGGGCGGGCCTCGGGGCTCGATCGATGCGTCTCGGCGATCACCTCGGCCCAGGGGCCGGTCTGTGGCCAGCCGTCGAACGGCCAGCCCAGCGCCTGCAGACATTGAAAATCCGGCGTCACGGGGTATGCGGGGTCATGGGGGTAACAAATGGCGTGGCTTGCGCCACCAGTCTGCAATATAAGCCCGGGATTTGCCCGGCTCGTGTGCTCGACCACGCGGCGCGGGCCGCAGGCGCGCTATCATTTGCCGTTGATTTTCTGCTTGCCTGGCCAGTCATGTCGTCTGCTCGTCATTTCACGCTGCGTTTTTCCTGCCCGGACCGCGTGGGCATCGTCGCGCGCGTGGCCGGTTTTCTGGCCGAAGCAGGCGGCTCGATCCGGCGCTCCAGCCAGCATTCGGATAGCCGCACGGGGCGTTTCTATATGCGTGTCGAGGTCGATGCCGCTTCGCTCGGGATCAGTCTGGACACGCTGGCCGCACGGCTCATGCCGATTGCCGACGAACTGGACATGGACTGGCGCCTGGCCGACAGCGCCGTCAGGAAACGCATCGTCATCCTCGTCTCGCGCCAGATGCACTGTCTCTACGATCTACTCGAGCGCTGGCGCTCCGGCGAGCTGGATGTCGATATCCCGTGCATCATCTCCAACCACGAAGACGCGCGCGGCCTGGTCGAGTGGCACGGCATCGATTTTCACCATGTGCCGGTCGACAAAGACAACAAAGACGCCGCCTGGCATGCCATCGACGATCTCTTCGCCGCCGCCAATGCCGACACCATGGTGCTCGCGCGCTATATGCAGATCCTTCCGGCCTGGCTCTGCGACGCCCACGCCGGGCAGATCTTGAACATCCACCACAGCTTTCTGCCGAGCTTCGTCGGCGCATCGCCGTATCAGCAAGCCTGGGAGCGGGGCGTCAAGCAGGTGGGGGCGACCTGTCACTACGTCACCCCCGAACTCGATCAAGGCCCCATCATCGAGCAGGACGTCACCCGCGTGACGCATAACGACGCCGTGCGCGATCTCGTACGCTACGGCAAGGACATCGAAAAGGCTGTTCTGGCACGTGGCCTGCGCTATCACCTGGAAGACCGCGTGCTGATCAGCGGGCGACGCACGATCGTGCTTTAACAACGCGCGGGGAGCGCCCAATCACGGGGCAGAGCGTGTCGTGCCGAGGCAAGGCGGCGGACTGGCGGCCAAGCCGGGGGAGGGCCCAAAGCGTGCAAGCGCTTTGAGCGGTCGCCTGCCGCGCTCTGGTGACGATCACGCGAAAGGTCAGTAGTCGTGATGTCAGTGGACGACTACACAGCGTTAAAGGACGCCGCGTACTCGCTTTAGAACTTATAAAATGCGGAACGCTTATTAAATGCGATTCATGATCGTGAGTCAGGCCGAGAGAGTGAACGAGACGTAGCCGAGCGAAACTCTTTTCCTCTGAACAGGCCTGGGAAGATTATCTCTACTGGCAGAGAACTGACGAAAAGCAGTCAAGCGCGTAACTGCGCTTATTAAAGACATCACCCGAGACTCGTTCGAAGGCATCGGAAAACCAGAATCACTCAAACATGCGCTGTCTGGATTTTGGTCACGCCAAATAAACCAGACGAACCGCCTAATCTATAAAATCGATGGCGATTCGATACTAATCGCCCAGCTTCGCGAGCTCTATTAAAGGTCTAAGGCCGAGGCTTAGTTGTCTGCGGGCTAGCCGAAAGCCGCGCAAAAGGCCGCATGGGAAATGAGGGCCGGCTAACCACGGTTTAACCATCTTTAGCGGCAATTTTTCGATAAACCGTGGTCTGTCCCTTATTACGTAATTAAAGCGCGCCGAAGCACTTGGTAGTGGTCCTTACCCGCTTCGTTTAAAAAGCCAACGAAATACGGTTTGAGGAGATAAACGGCTATCGCTGTCGAAAGCAGCAGTTCAACCCCAGCTTGAATCTCGAAGTCGTCCTGTTTATCGCTAACGATACATAGCTCCGAGCTGTCTACGTCAGCAAGAAACAGTTCGATCTCATCGACCGGTAGCTTTGCTACGTAACTCACACCTATATGCGGTCGCATCTTTTTCATATCGTATAACGCCCAAGCTCAGTTGTGGCCGTGCTAGTGGACATCAACTGCAGCGACCTGTTAGGCCTTCTGAGATATCGACTCAAGCCATGATGCGGAACCAATCCTTTACCGTGAGCTCCAGGCGATCTACCTCATCTTCTGTCATAGGGCTACAGTGCGCGATGGGTCCGCGCAACATATTCAAGCTAGACATGACTTTTTCTACTGCTCGACGGCTTGTGAATATGGTCCCGAAAACGTCCCAGTTCGAATTTATTATCACTGCGAGTTGACCAAAAGTAGTGTAGTCGATTGGATCTTCTGAGCGCCTTGTCATGCCGCTGTCGATCTCTTTCTGAATCAATCCCTCGGCCGATTTCACTACGTCAGCGGGAATCCGCCCACTGCTCCACCAATTACCTGGCTCGGCATCCGCGAGGGTTTCGGTAATGAGCTTCCTAATTGATTGCTCTAGACAGTAGAAGGCTTCGTAGTGAATAGCCATTTCCGAAGCTTCGTTTCTGACGGACTCTTCAAATTGCGGATAGTACCGCTTCTTCGAATTGTCCTTATCCACAGGCAAGTGTCCCAATTCGACGCGATAGGCCTGCTCTACAGCTTTCAATTCTTCTGAAACCAAATAACCAGACATTCCGAAGGATCGAACCAGATCTGATTTGCCTGGATTATTCATTGCCACCACTCAACAAATTTTCTCGAAGGCTTTTGAAAATTGCATTGAAAACGGCAATATCGGACGTTGCTGGGAGATTCAGGTTTATAGTGTATGAAAGATTCATGCCCAAACTAGCATGCTTAGCATCATTGGAAGGTTTAGAGTGATTTACATTTTCCGCATTTTGTTTCTTTTGCCCCGTATTTTTGACTTCCGCTTCAATAACAGGTGAATCAAACTTCGCAAATTGTCTCAACGCGTTTATGCAGTTCAAGACGAGACTAGGTACTGCGGAGTCATCTCCTGCCCCAGTTTCTTCTATTATTAGACCTTTTAGCTCGTCGTCGGTCAGCTTGTGCACATATTCATTTCGCTTGTATAACGGTCCGTAGCCTATTTTTAGTGCCGATGCTGCAGCAGCTCCCGAAGTGCTGGGATTACGAAACTGTATATAGAGCTCGGTAGGCGTCCCATCAGCCCCCGCGAATCCAATTTTTTTCAGATAAGATGCAATTTGATTGCCGGATCCACCCTTTATGCCGAGAATAGTCTTTACGAAATCTTGACTTACCGAGTCGGGTGTTGCGGCAGATTTGATGGCATTGAGTGCCTTCTCAATATTCCCGGTCGCAGTTATGTATGGTAACGACGCCATTTGATCTCCCCCTATTAGCAATAAAACGACTGAAGTCTGATGCTCGGCCTAACGCCGAAGCTCAGTTGCCGGCAAAGCGCGCCGGCGCTTTGGGCGGTCAACTGCAGCGTATCGTTAGCTTTTAAGCCCAAGTTCTCGTTTACCGATAGCTTTAACTTCTTGTAGACACGCTGAAATTGCAACAGCCTCTTCGTTAAACATGTCGATAGCTTGATTTGCTTGAAGAGCATCGTCTAACGACTTTTTGAACTGTTCGATCGCTTTGCCGACATCCTTTGACAGCAAGAATGCTGCTTGATCGCCCGTCCGCAATATATGTTGTTTTGCAACGCGCGAACCAGCCCAAAGCTCCACTATAGATTCTGGGCGCTGATCAAGCTTGCCGCCATTTTCTGCAAACTCGTTTTTCCAATCACGCACTCTCAACATATCGTGAAGCGAGTTGATTAATTGCCGGTATGCTTCAGCACGGAGCTCCCAAACTCGTTCAGCGCGAAATTTTCGAAAAGCAAAAAATGTCGCAGCCAATGCGCTTGTGATCCCAACAACAAGAGACAAAACGAGGTTGGTAGCGAGCGAAAACATCTCGGTAGCTAACGCCAAAGCTCAGTTGCCGCTGGAGCAGCCGAAGGCTGCGGCGGGAACCCGAAGCGCGGCAGCGCTTTGGGCGGTCAACTGCAGCGACACGTTGGGCGCTCGTAGAACACTGCTATCACTCCCGAGCGCGGTATGCTTCGCTTTCTACGACATTAGGCTGCTCTGCTCCAGCTCCAGCTCCCGACGATGACTGTGAAAAGGTTTGGGCAGTATCATTAAGATTTGCTTCTGCTTCGGCATTTACGTCTCGTACAATCGCTGCCGCTTTCTCTTTAGCGTCAGGTATCGGTTCGCCATTAGAACCAACCATGCCGTCAGGTTCGGGCAATGGTTGACGGTGCGCGAGCGTTGTGAATAGTTGCCCTATAGCTTGGACTGCCTGTTTAGATACTAACGTTCGCGAATCCGTGTGGATTTCTAACCCAGCTTCTTTATCAACAAGTGCGGTTTTACTGGCACTTTCGAGATCAGTTTGGGGCTGAGCACGAAACCAGCCGACAAAGCTCCCTAGTAGACCCATAAAACCGATTAATATCGGCACCCAAGATATTGACGGTTTATGCCACAGGAAAAAAAACCAATAAAAAGGGATGCGCCAGACACTAAAGCGGCAATCGATAAAAATACTTGACTTTTTTGCGGATAAAAATTCAGATCCGCATTCATTTTTGTATCGAATCTACCAAATTTCATGATTGCCCGCTAACAGACACAGTTCCGTCATTGTGTCTAGTTGGAGCGAAGACGGGAGCATTCACATAGAACCATTCGTAGGGCTTATTGAATAGCCTAATGACTTTGAGAGGGTCTGATCCGTAAATTATTTTTGTGCTTGAATCGATGAAGCAGCGTTCTATGTCGAAAGTAGCGGAGTTAACATAGAGTTCACAGTTATCGAATCGGCACGCAACAAATTTGTATCCATCAATTTGGATACCTTTTCCGTTGTACCAGACCCCAGTCAGTATCGGCTTTTGGAGCAGACTAGCCAAGCCGCGAGTAATTTCGGTTTTTTGATCGGACATTCGAACTCCTTTTCATTTCGCTCAACGCCGAAACTCAGTTGCCGCCGGAGCGGGCGAAGCCCGCGGAGGGAACCCAAAGCGCGCCAGCGCTTTGGGCGGTCAACTGCAGCGATCTGTTAGGCATCTTCTTTCGGCCACTCCCCGTTAATAAACTCTACAGCCCCGGACCAGTGGTCTCGTATGCTCGGATTGAGTTCCTGTCTTTGCCATAGAAGAACGCTCGAAACTGCATAGTCTATGGCCCATTCTGCATCTGACTGCCCATACGACACATCCTGTCTGGATTGGAACCAAGGATGTCCATATATGGCCAAAGTTACGTGAGGTGTTCTCGATTCGAAACGCTTGATGTCTGCTAGTTTTAGTCCTGACGCGACTAATGCCGTAAATCTCTCGCTATCTCGAATCCGGTCATGTGTCTTTTCTATCGCGCTCGTCAGATCTCTAAAATCACGCAAACCTGACGTGGCAAAGAATGCTGAGTTCAATCCTTCGTGCGGGAGGAAATCGGTGATAGAGCTTGACCCATAAACAAAAAGAGCAGCGGAAAGGCAAACTGATTGCTCATATTCATCGGATTGCAGTTTTTCATACGCATTTGAGGCGAGCTTTTTCAGCAGCGAATCTTCGATGAATTCGAACCTCGAAACTTCAGAAAATTCGATATCAAAATAAAGTGGAATAGATTTTTCCAAAAATCGTCTCGTAAAAACTCGGAAGTCATCCATTACGCTTTGCTCTGGCACCATCGCATGATGCTGAACAAGGTTTCTATATTGATTGAGGTTCCTTAGCTCCTGGCGGTATGGAATTTTTATATTCCTAGCTTTGAAAGGTGGGTGCTTGTCAATTTCAGCAAGCATCGACTCAAAATCAATATTTAAAGTTTTTTCGCCTCTTATTTCGTGGTGTAAAAGTACGGCTTTTGTCAGAATTTCAATCGCAATATGGAAGTTATGAACGGCAATCATTCGCTCTAACTCGGAGGCCAACTCACTTTCACATACTGCGTTGAAATAGAACTCCTTCGATAATAATAATCTCCGGAGGACTATTTGAGGCAGCTTCTCCATATTCGATCTCGATGCCTAACGCCTAAGCTCAGTTGCCGCCGGAACGGCCAAAGGCCGTGGAGGGAACCCAAAGCGCGGCAGCGCTTTGGGCGGTCAACTGCAGCGATTTGTTCGGTATTAAGTTAATTACGCGCGTTGAATGTTTTTAGAAGATAGGTGTCGTTTAAGGCAACTTGAGAAAGTCCTGAATCCTTACAGACGGCTTTGAGGAAATCGATAAGGGCAGGTTCGGCGTTGCTTTTGCCGGGCACCTCCAATGCTTCATAAAGCAGCCGCATTTTATTTAGCACTATATCGGCGTCTGCGAATACTCCGATGACTTCATTCATTGCACGAGAGAAGTCGTCTCCACGAATGCTAAAGCGATTTCCAAGTAACCTTCTTGCTAAATCTTGCTTTTGCTTACGCCGCTCCAATCGATAAAAGAACCATGCAGAAACGGCCACACCGATAAGCCCTGAGAGCAACGAAGATACCAACGTAACTAGAACAGCATTATTATCCAATCGCTACTCCGGATATTCCTTTGATAGACCGAACGCCTAAGCTCAGTTGCCGCCGGAGCGGCCGAAGGCCGCGGAGGGAACCCGAAGCGCGGCAGCGCTTTGGGCGGTCAACTGCAGCGATATGTTAGCCATCGATTATGGCGACCAATACCAGCTCGAACGGTAGACGCTGATTTTTTGTCCCAAGAACGTCCAGACTCTACTTTCCCACATCAGTTTATTATCTTCGCCACCGAATTTAGAACGATCATTAAGTCGATTGAAAACAGATGCGGTTATAAACGATTGGTAAGGCGCGTCTCTGATATCACTCAGCTTCGCCGCTAGGTTGGGAGCGCGGTCAATCCATATCAGGTCGTTGGCCCCCCTGGCACCAGCGCGTACTGCCAAAACCGTGCCGGTGTCCACTCCGACTCCATGATCGATCTTAAAAGAGGCGTTATTGACTGAGTCATATTTAGCTTCAAACTTTGGGCGCAGCACCCGCTGAACGATATATTTGATCTGCAGCGCGCATTTTGCAGCGTTTGAGTTCTTTGAGTCACCGTAGAAAACCCCCATAATTCGATCTCCATCAAAGCTCACAACTTTGCCTCCGCAGTGCCTTATTACTCGCGCGGTTGCCGCCAAGAAGGATTTCATTATTTTGGCTGCTATACGCCGATCCAACTCTTTGGCTATCTTTGACGAATTGGAGAGATCCGCATATAAAAACGTGGCCTCTAGCTCTACTGCGCCCCCTGCAAGCGCGACTTCGCCGGTTTCTGGGACTTTTTGGCCATCGCGCTTATTCCATGAAGTGTTAATTATGGTTTGTACGTCGTTTTTTATATCGTCGGATAAGGCCATCTTTCAAACACTATATAAAAAATAAATAGCAAATGCCCAAGGAATCGTTGCTAAAAACAAGCTCGCCATTCCGCGCTTTACCCAATCGTACTTAGAGCACGCAATGCTGGCATTCGCGTGACATTGCCTAGCTAAATCCTCAATATATTTTTCATCGGTTAGCGAAACAACTTCAGATTGAAATTGAGCAACGTCTCTCGCACCAATCCCGCCAAAATAAATCAAAGATCCTTTAGGCCCTACAGTGCGAGGAAACGAAGATACCGCGCAGAAAAGTACGCTCAAACACAACAAAACTACTGCAAATGACGTGAATACTGCAGCTAATATGCTCCAGTTACAAGCGGCGGGAGATACGGCGGCTAAACCGCCAAGCATAGCCGTAGAAAGCGGTAGTACTAGCGAGAGGCGTTTATCTGCGGCCTGAATCCAGCCGAGCTGCCTAGCTAAGTTTTTTTCTAGAAAGTCAATTGTTTCCATGAGCGATTAAGCTCGCCAGTGGTTTTGCGTAAAGGGCTAACGCCTAAGCTCAGTTGCCGGCCGAAGCGCGATAGCGCTTTCGGCGGTCAACTGCAGCGATTCGTTAGGCTGGTTCAACTCACGCTTCCGGATGCCGAAAACCCAGCAGTGGAAATCCGCGAATTTCCTGAAGCCGAGCGTATAGGCCAAAAATACGTTCAGCGATCTTTTGACCCGTAGAATTCCTAATTCGCCTCATGGTTGCTTCAAGATCGCCTCTAAATTCCGGCATTTCAGATTTATACTTCGTAGCGTCCGCGATGATCGAATTAAATTCTTGTTGTAATTCGCTAGGAAATTCTCGGCTCTGAAGCGGCAAGAGAGTTATAACCGCGGTTTGTAACCGACTCCTGACATCACCACTTCCGACGCAGAGTTGCTGTACCGCCAAATACACCCTTTCTATTACCGACTCGGCGGCAGACCTCGTTTCAATGCTTTCCGTGTCTCTTGTTCCGAAACAATCCATGAGTCTCATTTACTGGCCTAACGCTGAAGCTCAGTTGCCGTTCGAAGCGCGGCAGCGCTTCGGACGGTCAAATGCAGCGCTTCGTTAGACCGCTACACCTAAGGCTGTACGGCGACTCAAGAGCGACAAGTACTCCCCCAATTCTTCTCGTCGTAAATCAGGTGATATCTCCCGAACGTTCATTCGCTCACTTCTTTCAAGGGTTTGTCTAAGCGATCCAGCTTGAATCACATTGACTTCGAACGCTTCTGAATGAACGGTAGCTGTACTGCCCGCCACATCTACGTAATGCATGTCGCTTTTTCGACCGGGCGACGGTATTCGGTTCGGGAAGTCGGCCAAATCTAAATAGTTGATACAAGTTGCCGGGCACCTCAGGCCGCATAGCTCGACGGAATCACTTGCCTCAGGGATAGCGTACGCGACAAATCTACGCACCCCACTCGCTTGCAATAGTAGATCCACATTTTTAAGAGCTTGCATCTGATGATGTGGCGCATTAAAGCGCTTGGCACCCGATCTCTTCATGCGTTTATGAAAACGTTTCATCTGGATGATAAGAAACATACCACCCATATTCGTGCAATGGTCGAAACCGAACGATTTCTCTTCCTCCTGAGTAAGGCCGATCCAGAAGACATCCAAACCGAGAGCTCGTGGCAGACCAGCACAGAAGTTTAGTTCTAATGTTTTTTCGGAAAGACGCATTCAACTCTCTCTTCTTTCTAACGCCAATTCGACGACATTTGTAGATATAACACGCAAACAGTATTAGCGGATTGTCGACATAATTTTGCCGTAACTGGTTGATTCTGCGATTTGCGGCGCTCCAAGATGTCTACCTAACACGCCGGACAATTGTCGACGTTGTCAGCGACCGGATCATTCCGAGTTCAGCCCACCAAAAAAGTGCGTGGCGTTGATCCCAAGATGATCAACGTCATACCCCCCTTCCTGAATCACGCAGATCGGCTTGCCTGTCGCGGCCAGTAAACGGCCCATCTGCCCAAACCCTTCGGACGTGACGGATACCTTGGCCTGAGGGTCTTCGTAATAGGTATCAAACCCGAGGGCCACGACGATCACGTCGGCCTCGAACAAGCGGATTGCGGTCAGAGCTTCTTCGAACTTGTCGAAGAAGAATGCCTCGGACGAGCCGTGGGGCATGGGGAGGTTGAGGTTGTAGCCGAAGCCTTTGCCTTCGCCGCGTTCATCCTCGTAGCCGGTGACGACGGGGTAGAAGTTGGTGGGGTCGCCGTGGATGGAGACGTAGAGGACGTCGTCGCGTTGCCAGAAGATTTCCTGGATGCCCTGGCCGTGGTGCATGTCGGGGTCGAGGACGGCGACTTTGTCGTAGGTCTGGCGCAGGTAGTCGGCAGCGATGGCGGCGTTGTTCAGAAAGCAGAAGCCGCCGGCGGCGTCGGGGCGGGCGTGGTGGCCCGGCGGGCGACAGATGGCGTAGGCGCTGGTCTGGCCGGCGGCGATGTCGTCGGCGGCGGACAGGGCGCACTGGGCGCTGGCATAGGCCGCGTGCCAGGTGTCGGGGCCGATGGGGGAGCTGCCGTCGGCGATGTAGTAGGCCGTTTCCGCGAGGATGCCCTTCATGGGGTTGTTCTTGCGGACGTAGATATTGGACATGACTTCCGCGCCCCAGTCCTCGGGCCAGCGACGATGGGCGGATTCGAGATAGCGCAGATAGCCCATGTCGTGCACGGCAGAGATGGGGCGCATGCCGTGGTCACGCGGGGTATCGATTTCGACGCCCATGTCGGTGAGTGCGGCCAGAAGCGGCGGGATGCGGGCCGGCACTTCCTGCGGGGCGCGCATGGCACCGCGGGTGAGATAGCTCTGGGGGTGGTGCAGGTTCTGGGTTTCGTCGAAATAGGCTTTCACTGCGGGCATCCGTTCGGCTTTGTGGGATGGGCTTTTTCGGCCCGTTGAGATGGGTTGAACATACGCTTTGGGGTGTTTGGGCTGCAATGGGTTTTCGGTCTTAGGTGGGTTTTGGTTTGCGACTGTCGCTTGCTCGCAAGTCGCTTCAGCTGGGCG
>CETT01088040.1_pt1 | contig 10912 bp, 10 predicted proteins | sample 356361 | NCBI WGS metagenome assembly CETT01 (sample SAMEA2622429, study PRJEB7988) | marine metagenome | isolation source: saline water (ENVO:00002010), including | reverse complement strand
AGAGCCATAGTCTCTGCTTGCCGGAGCCTCCCCAGTCTAATTTGGGCGATAATTTTCGTCATTCTAGTTGGATTGGGGCCCACAGCAGGGGTATTGGCCATGTCGATTTACACGGTCGGGTATCTTGGAAAGATGCAATATGAGGCAATAGAGGGGATGAACAGCGCACCACTAGAGGCCGCCACTGCAATGGGCTTGACCAAAGCAGAGGTATCAGTCGGGGTCGTGATCCCGGAAACAGCGAACCATCTAATTGCTCAGATGATATTCATGTTCGAATACAACGTCAGATCCGGGACCGTAATCGGGATTGTCGGTGCTGGAGGAATCGGATACTACATCCATCTCTATCTCAAGTTCCTGCAATACGACAGGGTTGGAGCATATTTATTGATTATCTTCTTGGTTGTGATGCTGATTGACATGGTGTCAATTTATCTTCGTTCATTCTTCACCGATGAGTCTGAAAATACCAAACCCACTTGGTCAGGAGTTTTTCTGCCTCCAAACAACCGCTCTGGAGAAACACTAGAATGAGTAGTTAGTAATCTGCAACTATCCTTATTGCCCCACCATCGTAGAAAATCTGTATGTGGTCCTTTGCTTTCACTGTAAGGTTCGCCAATGCCTCGTAGACTTCCTTTTCCTTGACCTTGAAAGCCTCCGCCGCCCTCTTTGTTGACCAAGCCACCTCGACGAAGTCAGATGCCGAAATCCACTTCAGAAGCCTTGACTCGAATTCAGTGAGGTCGCTAACCGCCATGTAACTCGGGCAGGGCCAAAGGAAATCAAGCCTACCCAGCAATTCATCCAGAATTCCATAGCACAAGATACTAAGAACTGTTTTAATCCGGTATATCATGAAAGATGGGGATGTCCATCAGGTCGATACCGATCGTACGTATTTGGGCCGTATGTTTTGGTTCAGTCTAGGTTTCATATCGATGGTTCTCGGACTAATTGGAATCCCAGTTCCAGGGCTTCCAACCACTCCTTTCATGATTCTGGCAGCAGCTTGCTTCGCGAAGTCTAGCCAGAGATTCTATGATTGGATAATCAATAACAGACTATTTGGAAGTCACGTTAAGAACTACCGAGAGGGCAATGGAATCCCAAAGAGAAGCAAGCCGACCATCCTTGCAACAATGTGGGCATTCGTTTTGTTTGCAGTTCTGGTTGCCATCCCAGATGATGTCCCCATCTCGAAGGGAGCCACGTTAATTCTTGCAATAATTGGGACTATATTCATCCTGCGTATTCCGAGTATTGAAAATTAGAGAAACCCCTCTCTACCAATTCTGAAAGCCCTCGAATCCAGTCTGGATTGTCATTTAGGCATTTTATCAAGGTAAATCCACTCCCTCCATTATTCAAATAATGCTCACGAACCTCAACTTCCAACTCTTCCAGAGTCTCCAGTCCATCCGCAAGGAAAGCAGGAGAAACAACCACAACCTCCACATCTTTCTTCGCCAGTTCCTCTACTACTGAGAGCGTTGAAGGGCTCAACCATTTAGCCGGTCCAAGCCTGCTCTGAAAACTGATTGACCAGCTCCCTTCAGGAATACCTAGCTTCTCCACTACTGCCTTTGCAGTCATACTGCAATGGTGGGAATAGCACATCGAGTTCGCCTCACAAGATTTCATGCAGCATGAGTTTACTTTTTGACAATGCAATCCAGATTTGTCAGATCTCTTTACATGCGAAATTGGAAGACCATGGAATGAAAAAAGGAGATGAGAACTCTCATTCCAATAAGGCCTAATCGATTCCACGAGAGGGCCGATAAAGGCCGGGTCATCCTCGAAATGCCCTAGTTGGAAGAGATTTGGGGACCAACCAATCTTGCTAAGTTGTTTGAAAGCCTCTTTCATCGAAGATTCTGTTGTGGCTTGGGCATGATGCGGAAAAAGTGGGGCTAGAAGTAACTCATCAACACCATTCGATCTAAGTTTCTCTAAAGCAGCACCTATGCTAGGATTTCCATACCTCATGCCAACCTCGCACTCGATATTGCCCATTTCAATCCGAAGTTTCTCTGCCATTCTGTTTGTATAAACCCGAAGGGGAGAATCGCCATCCATCCATATGCTGGCATACTTGGGGGCTATGCTCTTTGGCCTAACTCTCAAGATGATTCCTCTGACCAATATATGTCTTAGAACAGCGGGAATATCAATCACATCGGGATCTAACAAGAACTCCCTGAGGTATCTCCTTACAGATGGAATCGTAGCCTCATCTGGCGTTCCTATGTTCATCAGTAGGACGCCTCTTTTTCCCATGTCCCTTTGGACAACCGTCGAGTAATAATGGTAATCTCCCTCAATTTTGTATCGAACTCTTACTTTTTTCCTTCCGAACGATGGATTATGTTTGCAGTAGACTAATATTGAGATTTAGGGTTGCCTAAAAATTATAAGACAAACCTATTGCGGAGGTTTAGGTTGACCTAAAATGAACGGAAAACTACTGAGCCTAATGATGACCATACTGATGATGACAGCCGCTCTAGCTGGATGCGCTGGAGACGACGATGACGACTCTCTTGACGCTGAGGACGGAGGATACACCTACGCTTCAGGCGTAGACGAGCACCGAAAGGTAGTCGAGGATGTCTGTGACATCAAAGACGCCGCAGAAGCCCATGACTGGGCTAAGGTGAACGAGCACTACACCGCTCCTTCACATTCCAGCAAGGTCCTCGAATCCTTCGCTAGTGCTACAGGAAAGAAGCATGGCTACGATACGTACTATGCTGATTCTGACACACCTATTGATGACTTTGTATCAGCAGCAATCGATGGAACCGGAATGTTCTCTGGTGAAAGTGACGCAGTTAGGGAGCAAGCGATCGAGAAGGGCGTTCAGAACTGGGCCATGGTGGCATATGCAGTACACGAGCTAAATTCAGCAATCGCCAAGGCGAACGATGGAAACTTCGATGTTGATTCAGGCGCTCCCCATGCATGGGACGAGGGATGGGCCTTCTACCACGGTCTCGACGAGTACGAAAGCTGCTCACCTCACGCAACAGGAGACAAGAGAGCCGGAAACTTTGGAACAGCGAACTCTGCAGGATTAGCTCACGCGAATGAGGCAATTCTTCTGGCCATGAATGACGGCCTAGCATCCCTTCAAGACACGACTAAGACTGATGCCGAGAGAATTGCCGGCGCCGAAACTGCAAGGGACGACGTTGTGAAGAACCTCGTGATCATCTACTCGCAGGCAGCCATTAGATACGCTAGCAAGATGTCATCCGACATGGCTGGTGGTGACTCTGCAGCCGCAGATACCCACCAAGCAGAGGGGATGTCTTTCTGGAAGGTAATTGAGCAGTTCGTCGGGCCGTACACCTCTGTATGCTACAACAGTGTTTCTCACGGTATGACAGATGATGCCGCCCAAGCTGATTGCGAGGGTTATGCCTACTATGACGCCGCTACTGACAACAACAGCATGAACTACACTGGATGCTACAACATCGTTAATCACAAGACAACGGATGACAGCCAGGCCGTTTGCGAGGGATACATGTGGCTTGCTAACTACTGGGCAGGCAAGATAAACAGTGAGGTCTACGATATCTCTACTGTAACTCCAGCTGCTGATGTTGATTACAAGGCGAAGGTGGAGACTTATCTCCAGCCAGCATTGGATCACTACGGAATTACTGCAACAGACATAGGGACACTCCAATAGATATGGATACGTTGGCGGGGGGCAGCAGCATCACCCCAGCATCATTTTCGGTTTCCGTAAACCGGCCCCCCGTCAACAACCCGCTTAGTTTAGAAGGAGAGAATTTCGGGCTCCCTAATATTGGTGTTACCAGATGAGGTCGGGACTCCTATTAGTGCCTGTAATAATACTCTCGTTAATCTCGCCAGTGTGCTATTCAGAGGATACCGATCAACAGACTTTCACACTGTCTGGAAATGTCTTCAACTCCGACGGACAACCTGCAAACTCGACTTCCATTAAAGTCGACTCAATGCAGTCTTCCTGGTCAACGAACGGGATTTATTCCTTCTCTGGAATCGCACCAGGGGAACATACAGTAAGAGCTTACTTCATGAACAACGGCCACACAGTAGTCTACCGTCAGCTGCTCATTGAGTCCGACGCAAATCTAGATTGGTATGAGGGAAGCAATTGGATTACATTCGAGGTCTTCAATGACGGTTCGATTATTTCTGACTCTCCTCTAAACACAGTCAAACTAGTCGAGACTTCCGAGAGCACTCCAACACAGTCTGGAAAGGGTGAATTTGGCCCATATCAAATTGGGGATTATTATACCATCAGGGCCTACTATGGCGATATTGACCACTCGACACAATACGTCCACTTCAAGATGGATTCAGGCTCATCATCGAATCCCGCACCGAATGACTTTGATTTCAACCACGGCCATAACAGCAGGTATGGATTTCTGACAGATGTCGATGGATTGCCAATTTCGGGTGCTTCGGTTAGTGCTGGATCAACGAGTGCGTTAACCAACTCCGATGGATTCTTCCTCATCCAGAACTTGGAAGTAGGCTCTAATCATAATTTCTCAGTAACACATTGGGGCAATCAACTAATTGATCCGATAAACATTGAGATTTCTGATGGTCCGGGATGGCTGAATCTAACTACCGAAATTGAGAAAAATATGCCAGATTATGCTAATTTCTCTACACAAATTATCACAACACCACTGGAAAAGGTCACTATCGAATGGTCTGGTGGGGAGTATACTGATTTCTACTCATTATACAAGGGGGAAGATCTTGCTTACAGAGGCGAGATGACAACTTTTACGTTCGAACCAGAACAGTCAGGAAACTATCAATTCAGCATAGAATCGACCAACTCAAACGGTTCTAAGACAAATCCACAGGGTTTGTTGGTCATAGTTCTCCCGAACCAATCCAACTCTGATCTCTGGTCTCCAGGGATGAGTTGGAATTATTCTCTCACTTCTACTCCAGAGTTCTATCAAAACAAGACATACACAGCGATAGGGTCGGAGGCAATCACCGATGCATTCGGCAACGTTCGCGAATCCTACCTCCTCAGAGTTTCTGACGAAGAATATGAAGAGGGCGAGAAGGCCTTCAGGTGGGTCGATTCTGAGAGTCTGATGACCATTCACACGTTTTGGGCGGATGCTCCTTCTTCTTCTTCGTACTACCAGGAGGGTTTCCTAGGATGGAAATTCACTGATTCGGCAGGCAATCCAACAAACCCTCTAACCTACAATGGAGAAGATGAACTCCTCCTTCACTTCAATCGAACAAATATAATCGGAGTTCCCGGCCATCCAAATGGTTACGATGACACCACAAACTCGGTGAAAGTAACCCACCATGTAGAGATAACAACAGCTGCAGGGACATTCGAAACCACACATCTAGAGATTACCGACGAAAAGGACGGCATCTTATCATGGCAGATGTGGTATAACGAAACAGTTCGGAACTGGGTCAAGGTAATCGATCAACTCCCTGGTTCCCATTCTGACAAGGTTGTCCGTGAGTTGACATCATTCGAAGTCCCAATAACTCCACAATTCATCACTGAAGATGGCCTGAACCTCTCGGATGATGACATTCAGATAGAATGGGCCCCATTCCAAGGAGCTGAGAATTACCAGTTGATTGAGAACGGGCAACTTGTATATTCGGGTGAAGAAAACACAGTTCTCTTGAACCGTAGGTCCGATGGCGAGTACACATACCAGATTGTTGCGGGGATGCAATCCGGACAGATGATTCAAGGAGAGAACATAACCATCGAGGTATTCTTCGTCCTCGATGCGCCGATATTCCAAATTGCAACCCATTCCACAACTAATGAAGAAAATGTAGCAGTACATTGGTCTAAGGTAGGAGATGGTGCCATTTACACAGTCATGGTGATGCCCGAAGACTCCCCGTCCTTCGAAGGTTATATCGGGGAAGAAAATGAGACTCTCTTGAATCTGGATCCAGGAATAAATAGGATTCGGGTTAAGGCAACCCTTGACAATGGGAAGACATCAGATTTCTCGGATTCTATTTTCATTACGTTTGAAGAAAAAGAAACTGAAGATGACCTTCCATTCAATTCGGCATTACTAACGATAGGACTCATTTTATTGGCCTCTGCATCACCTATTGGAAGGAGGGACAAGGAGTGAGTTCATCATATAGGCTTGCTATTTTCCAATCCACTGTTGTCCTGATCTGTGGAATCTTTGCATGGCAAATTTCGTCAACTATTTCTGATCCAGAACAATCAGGTTCAATCTCAGTTGTTGACTCAAATGGTGTCGAGCACTTTTTCGAAGAGTCACCTGAAAGAGTCGTTCTAACCAATACTTACGCTGCTACTGTTATGCGAATGCTAGAGGTAGACAATTCGGTGATTGTTGGGGTCTCTGGAGATTTCTATGACGAGAATCTGTGGCCTGAACTTTCTGGAAAAGAGCTGGTCCAACAATCCGCACATTCAGAGATAGATTTCGAAACTCTCTTAGATTCTCAACCAGATATCTACATTGTTTTTGCAACTAATGGAATGGTCGATACAAATGCAATCAGAGAAAAACTAGAACCTGTTGGTATCCGAGTCCTAGCTCTTGACTTCTACAAGTACGATTCACTGAGGACAGAGATTGGCGTAATGGCCGATATCTTCGGAAAACAGACTGTGGCTGATGAATTATTCGAAGAGTTCGACTCAATTGAGAATCTAGTGAATAATCGAACCTCACAATTAACAGATTCACAGAGGCCACGAGTGGTGATGGAGCACCACGCTTCTTTGACTAGGGATCCAGTAGTTCTAACCGGAACTTCTCAGTGGACTGATATGATTTACAAAGCAGGAGCGGAGAACGTTTTCTCGGATCTTCCTGGACATACAACGCATGTTGACATGGAAGCAATTCTCGATGCTAATCCAGAGATTCTGATGTTCGATGGAATTGTCTTCGATATCGGATTCAATGCTTTCGATGATGAGGGAAAGTGCGCAACTCATTTCGACTTCATCAAGGGAAGGCCCGGATTCGACAACTTAAACGCAGTCAGGGATGAAAGGATGGCAATCATGTCAGGAGAATTTGCAGGCCCAATGATGATTCATGGCCTCCCAACACTAGCAAAGATCATGCATCCAGAGATTTTCTCTGACTTGGATGCCGACTCTTTCTTGGATGATTTCTTCTTGAATTACCATGGAATCGAACGCATTGGCAAATTCGTTTGCTTCTCTGGAGATGAGTGAACTATGGATTCCATCTCCAAGGCTCATGTAGAAAAAAATGTCTTTCAGATTTCTATGATTATGGCATTATGCGCCATAACTCTACTTTTCGCATTAATCGCAATGGGTTGGGGTTCATCTTCAAGCCTAGATTTGACAACGACAATGAAAATTCTATTTGGATTAGAGGAACCAGATAAACTTCAGTCAGACATCATCTGGAGACTAAGATTCCCTAGGATAATGATGGCGATAGTTGGGGGGGCTGCTCTGGCAACCGCCGGAGCACTGATGCAGGGCTGCCTTGGCAACCCACTGGTATCTCCATTGACTCTTGGAGTAGCCTCAGGAGCAGCATTAGGGGCAGCATTTGCCATAATTCTTGATTTTTCCATATTCCCCCAGCTTGCTATTGTCGCAAACGCTTTCCTATTCTCTCTGATTGTAGTGGGAATCATCATTCAGCTAGGTAAAATGCGCTCAATCTCATCTGAATCTTACATTTTGGTTGGAATCGCAATCACATTTATCGCAGGAGCTGTAGTTTCGACACTGCAATACTTTGCAACAGACGCACAACTTTCCCAATTGACACACTGGTCTTTTGGCAGCCTATCTAGACCGACTCTTCTCAATGTAATATGGATAGGGTTCGCAGTGGCTGCACTAATGCCACAGGCAATGCGATGGTCTTGGGATCTGAATACCATGTCTCTTGGGGGGGACGACTTCGCTATTTCCACAGGGGTTGATCCACAATCAACAAGGAAGAATATCTTGGTCCTATCTGCGCTAATGACATCAATAGTGATTGCATTCACCGGACTTATTGGTTTCGTTGGTCTAGCAGCACCTCACATGAGTCGCTTGATCATTGGAAACGACTACAGGAAACTAATCCCCTGCTCTGCAGTTTTTGGTGCATTCCTGATGCTCTTTGCCGATACAGTCGGAAGGATACTGTTTGCCCCAGTGGTAATTCCAGTAGGAATAATGCTCTCAATAATTGGTGGCCCTCTATTCATGTATTTGCTGTTGAAGTATAGGGGGGCTGGAGTATGACAAACCTCGTAGAAGTAAACAACCTGAATTTTAGTTGGGGGGAAAATGAAGTTCTAAAGGACATTAACTTCCAAGTCAGAACTAATCAAATAGTAGCCATATTGGGCAAGAACGGAGTTGGTAAAACCACTCTCATCAAGTGCCTGAACCGAGTCCTCACTCCCAATTCAGGTACAATAACGATATCATCGACTAATATTTCCGAACTCAGCCTGATTGATCTTTCCCGACTCTCATCATATGTCCCCCAGTCAATTAGAACCAACTTCTCAATGGAAGTTTTCGATGTCGTGTTATTGGGTCGGAGACCTCACATTTCATGGAAGATCTCTCCAGATGACCGTGAAGCAGTTAGCAGGTCCCTGCGTCTTCTTGGGCTGGAAGATTTCGCTTTCAGGAGGTTCAACCAACTATCTGGTGGCGAGAGACAGAGGGTCGTCATAGCAAAGGCCGTTGCACAAGACCCCGAACTATTCCTTTTCGATGAGCCCACTAGCGACCTCGATCTCAGAAACCAGATTGAGGTGATGAAGAGGATAGTTGAAATCGTCTCCGATCCTAATTCCAGCAAGTCAGCCATTGTTTCGATACACGATATCAATATCGCTGCTAGGTTTGCAGATCATATTCTGCTATTGCACGAGGGTGGAATAAAGGCGGAAGGGCCCCCAAAAGAAGTCCTAACTGAACAAAATATCGCAGAGGTTTACGGTGTTTCATGCGAAATAATTCAACCAACAACTAATTCATCATTGATGGTCTTGGTGAAAGATGAGATCGATAAAATCAAAGATAAGGAGGAAATGAAATGAAACAAAAAAAGGTGTACGAAAATGAGTGATAGAGAACTACTAGTGATTTTTGGAACAGAGACTGGAAATGCAGAAGAATTGGCCGAGGACACTGGTTCCATGGCTTCTAAATTCGACTTGGAACCCAGAGTAATGGATATGGAAGACATTACTCCTGACGATATTTCCGCTGCCAAGCGTCTGATTGTTATTTGCAGTACTTGGGGTGAAGGTGAGCAACCAGTGAATGCCCAGGATTTGTATGATGAGGTATCAGATTCCGAAGACGGCAGTATGGAGGGGGTAAACTTCGCAGTCCTAGCCCTTGGCGATACCGCTTTCGAGTTCTTCTGCGAATCAGGGAAGGAGTGGGATTCAATTATCGAACAGAAAGGTGGAACTAGGACGAACGAAAGGATAGATTGTGATACCGATTATGATGATTTCGCAGAGGAATGGATCGAAACCACTCTGGGTTTAATGAAGGAAATCGAATAGGGAGGGCGAGATCAATGTCGGAGAATGAGAAGGGTGAATCTGGAAATCCAAGGCACGCACCCCCAAAAGGTGCTAGACCACAGCAACAAGATCTCCTTTACGATCCCGATATCCCAACCCCTTCTCATGCAGAATATGCAAGAACGATGGCGAATATTGTCGAAACTGGAACACTTTGCACGAAATCAACCAACCCTAGTGGTTATCCATACGGATCATTCGTCACATTTGCAATCCACGAGGGTAACCCAATATTCTTGATTAGCAGACTTGCTGAGCATACCAAGAACCTCGAGGCATCCCCTCAGTCATCACTTCTAGTCGCTGAGGGGGGAGAAGGAAATCCACTAGCTTTGGGCAGGGTGACTCTAATTGGCGATTGCTCTATAATGCCAGAAGCCGAAGTCTCATCAGCCAGGGCAACATTCCTGGACAAGCATGAAAGCGCTTCTTTTTATGTCGACTTCGAAGATTTCCACTTCTACAAGTTGGAGGTCAATTCGGTGCGATACATTGGAGGTTTTGGAAGGATGTCATGGATTGATGATTCAGGTTGGTTCGATGCTGAACCAGACCCAATGTCCAGTTTCTCCAAGGATATCATTGAACACATGAATGATGATCACAGAGATGCAATGGTTGACTGCTGCAGGAGCCTGAGTAAAGCTACAAACACATCTGATGCTCTTATGACCGGAATCGACAGGTATGGATTCGAGATGTCGGCAATTACTCCAGATGGCCCACGACCAATCAGACTTGCATTTGGGGAAGAAGTATTGAATTCAGAAGAGGCTAGGGTGCAAATTGTCTCTCTCGTCAAAGCGGCTCGTGAAATATCCGGTGAATGAGTACAGACTCAAATATTCACGGGAACTTCCAGTATTGTTGCAGCACCTCTCTCAATCAAGGGAAGACTCAGTTCGGAAAGAGAAGTAAGCACGTGAACAGTGCACGCGTTACCACAGGCAGGAGCAAGGTAGTCCTCACCTGTGTCAGAAAGTATGAACCTGAGTCCCTGGCCCGGATTTACGATAGCATCTATTCCCTGAAACTCCATCATCATAGTGATTTCTTGGCCAGGTACAACTGTTTTCGGCTCGTAACCACCCTCGTAATATCTGACATCCATGGTAGCGTGACCTATTCTGACCCCAGTCTCTAGATTTTGCATTTCGATGAATATCTGCCCCCCATCGAATGATGGAACAGCAGAGAGGTGTAAAGTGACTAGACCAGAGATATGCATTGCGAAATCAGAATTTATCTCTGGGCACTCAACAGTTATGCTCTGCCCTCCTCCAACCACTGGAACCCC
>CETT01153455.1_pt1 | contig 10970 bp, 6 predicted proteins | sample 356361 | NCBI WGS metagenome assembly CETT01 (sample SAMEA2622429, study PRJEB7988) | marine metagenome | isolation source: saline water (ENVO:00002010), including | reverse complement strand
TAATTCTAGCATTAGGAGGAGACATATAAAATGGCATTACCATTAAATGTATTTCAAACAGTAACATACGTAGCACCATCCGATCCAGTTGGAATTTATACTGCTCCAGTTGGATATAGTGGTGTTGTTCTACTGGCACAAGCAACTAACGTTGATACTCCAGCACATACAGTGTCTTTGGATCATGTTAGAGTAACTGCTGGAGTAGCAGTTACAACACCAGTTGTTAAAAGCATGGCAGTCCAAGGTCATGATACTATTAATTTGACTCAAGGAAAATTAGTTCTTGAAGCTGGTGATACTCTTAAATTATCAGCAAGTAATCCTAATCATGTAAAATTCATTGGAAGTATTTTAGAAACTCTTAATTAAAGGCTTAAAGAATAATGCTGGCAAATAGATTTAGAAGCGGAAGAGTTCCCCATCAACATATCGGTATAAGTTCATTTACCGAGAACAAATTAGTATTAGATGTCATAGGTAATACTAATATTACTAATGACTTAACAGTTGGTGGTACTTTAAATGCTCCTAATATTGTTGTTTCAGGAACTGCTCCTGCACAGTTTGACGATGTAACTGCCAGAAATTTACAGATAAGTGGAATTGCCACATTCCTTAGTAATGTTTCTATTGCTGGAACATTAACTTATGAAGATGTAACTAATATAGATTCTATTGGTATTATTACTGCTAGAAGTGGTCTTGATATACAGACTGGAACAATAAGACTTGGTGTTGGTGCTGCTTCATCTACTGGAAGTGATGGTCAATATTTAAGATCAACTGGTATAGGTGTAACATGGTCTAATTTCCCAACCTTAAGAACGGAACAGAGGTTTGTTACAACTGCTGGAGATACCACATTTAATTATCAATATAATATTGGTTTTATTGATGTATTCTATAATGGGGTAAGACTTTCTCCAGATGCTGAGTATATTGCTACTAATGGAACTTCAATAACATTATTATCACCTGCTTTTGAAGGTGATATAGTTGAAATAATAGCATATAATACTGTTACTACTTCTGGTGGTTCTGGTGGATCTGGTGGATCTGGTGGTGGTGCTAGAGTAAGTGTTGGTAATACAGCACCTTCCAATTCTGCTAATGGAGATCTTTGGTGGAAATCTGATGAAGGTCAATTAAAGATATTTTATCAGGATCCTGATAGTTCACAATGGGTTGATGCTTCTGCTGGTGGTGGAGGTGGAGGTTCTGTTTCTTATACTCTTACACCTGCGACTGATACTCAGTTAGGTGGTATTAAAGTTGGAACAGGATTAACCATATCTGCTGCTGGAATTTTAAGTGCTACTGGTAGTGGTGGTAGTAGTTCTCCTACTTACCTAGCAAATTTACTTGATACTACTATATCATCTCCACAAACAGGTCAGGTGCTTAAGTATCAAGCTGGAAGTGGATGGATTAATGATGCCTCTGGTTCTGGATTATCTGACATTGTATCTGATGTAACTCCACAGTTGGGTGGCGATCTTGATGTAAATGGTAAGAAGATTGTAACAGATTCTAATTCTCATATATTATTACAACCTAATGGAACAGGAAAGGTAGGTATTGGAAATATTATTGTTCCATATTCATTGTTTCATGTTAAAGGATCTTATCCTAGAATTACTCTTCAAAAAGCAGGTCAGTTTGATGATGCAGGTATAGATTTTCGTACTGATGCTGGTGTTGTAGGTGCTGCTATATCTCATGTTCCTGATGGTAACAATTTAGTAGTTAATGTATTGGGTGATGAAAAATTAAGAGTAACAAATAATGGATTAAAAGTAACTGGTGTTTCTACCTTTAATGGTAATGTTGATGTTAATGGTAACTTAGATGTTTCTGGTACTATTAATGGACTCGGTAATATTGCTTTTCCTCATGGAACAAGTGTTACATTTAATGTAAAAGTTATAACCAAAACCGCAGCACATAGGTATTTTGGAGAAGGTAGTGCTAAAGGATATACTATAGATGATGTTGAGTCACCTTTCCTAACATTAACTCCTGGTAGGACTTATAAATTTGATCAATCAGATGCTTCTAACTCTACACATCAAATTAGATTCTATTATAAAGCTGATAAGACTACTGGTGGAGAATATACAGATGGTGTTACTGTTAATGGTGTTGCTGGTAATGCTGGTTCTTATACTGAGATAACTCCTACTGATACTACACCTATAGTTCTGCATTATATGTGTATTAATCATGGGTATATGGGTAATTCTGCCCAATTGAATTCAAATACTATTAACAGTCCTCATGATGCACTTTTAAGAGGAAAGTTAAATGTAAATGATACTGCTACCTTTGAAGGTATAGTTGATGTTAATAATATCCTTAGAGCTGTTACTGTTGTTTCTGAAAATATAGTAGATAACTCAGTTGTTTTTGCTGGACCTGGTGGACAACTTAGAGGTGATAGTCATATTCTTTATGATGAAACTACTTTTAAAGTTAATAATAAGAACTTCCAAGTTAATGATTCTCATACACAATTAAATACTTTAAATGTATCTGGTATAGCAACTGTTGTTGGTGTAGGTACATTTAAGTCTGATGTTTATATTGATAATGATTGTTTTGTTGGGAATGAACTTTGGGTTAAAGGTATAAAAGTAACTAGTGGTGATGAGAATGATCCACCAAGTTTCGGTGAGGATGTTTCAACTAGAAACTTAAAGGCATCTGGTATTAGTACCTTTATTGGATTGACTAGTTTCACTAGTGCTGTTGAGCATTATGGTAATGTTCACTTTAAAAATAATAATATACTTTATTTTGGTGGTAGTTTACCAAATGATCCAGGATATAATGGTGGTGGTGATGCTAAGTTACAAATTAATGGTAATGCTTCAGGTAAGGCTTATATAAGTGCTGGTGGAAGTGGTAATACTGGTGATCTTACAATACGTACTAGTGATTTATTTGTTGAAGATAAAGGTAGTGTTGGTATAGTTACTGTTAGGGATAGTGGTGTAACAGTAGCAGGTATTGTAACTGCTAATTCTTTTGAGGGTGATGGTTCTGCATTAACTCTTGGTGATATAAGTCAGTTAAGTAATGTTAGTGCTAGTAACCCTACAGATGGATATGTTTTAAAATGGAATAATACTGCTCAAGAATGGCAACCAGCAGCAGATCAAAGTGGTGGTGGAGGAAGTGGTGGCAGTGAAACTATAATCACTCCTGTCGCATATGCAAATGTCTCTGCTGATACTGCTGGTACTGGTATTGGAATGTCATGGGGTGCTTATAATAGTTCTAACGGTGAAATGGATTTCACCTTTACAGGTGCTCTATCAGATGCTAATTACTATGTCCACACCAACAGAGAAGATTATGCTACTCATAATATAGAGATACTGTCTAAAACAACTACAGGATTTAGAACAAAGTGGACTAATAGTGATGGATCTCTTTTAGCACCTAGTATTTTTCATGGTATTCTTATAGTATATGCTTCTACACCTACTAAGGATGTTGGTGCTGCTTTATCAGATATTTCTGTTACTACTGGTACATCTGTTCCTGGTCAAAGTAGTTTAAGTTATAATAGTACTACAGGACAGTTTACACATAAACCTTATGAACTAGTAAACGCAAGTGCTACAACATTAGGTGGTATCAAAATTGGTAGTGGATTATCTATTGATGGTAATGGTGTTGTTAGTGCTCCTGCTGTTAATAGTATAACTGGACTTACTGATACTACTATTACTTCTGCTACTAATGGTGATATCATTCAGTGGTCAGGAACTAAGTGGGTTAATGTTCCACTTTCAGATTCTACTGGAATTAGTAGATATGCTGCTGTTAGTGCTTTCCCAACAGCATCTACATCTGAGGGACAACTTGCTTATGCTGATAATAATAATTCATTATATCTTTCAGATGGAGTTGGTTGGTCGGATCAGAGAGTAGTTACTACAGATAGTAGTGTATCTTCTGATTTTGAAACTATATTTGGTCAACTTGAAAAGAGTTATGATATTAGTAGTGGAGCTTATGATTCTGGATCATATAAAATAGTTTTAGGGCATGATAAAGGAGCAACTGAGACTTCAGTTATCATACGTGGTGGAGATGGTATTAATTTAACTAGGACTTTAAATTCTCAGAGTGAATATGAATTAGGTATAGGTATAGATTTAAATCAATCAATTTATAGTATATCTGGTATTTCATCCATAGGACCTAATGATTCTATTCTACGATTATTTAATTCGCTAGATTCTACTAATGATGATGTTGTATTTAAAGGTGCTGGTGGATTAGTTATAAGCAGAGATGATGAGAATACACTTACATTTACACAGGCTGGATCTGGTGTAACTCAATGGACTGATGAATTAACAAAAGATGCTGCTCAACAAATGTTGTGTAGTACTGCTGCTAATGCTCTTCATTCAAATATAACATTCGCATATAATTCAACTACAAGATTGATCACTGCTACAGCTACTGGTGGAAGTGCTAGTGATACAACTTATGATTTAAATGGTAGTACTACTGGTTCTAATGCTATACTCACTTTAGTAGGATCTGATAATACAAATGATATTATAGAAATAGTTGGGTCTGATGGAACTACGGTTGCTTGGGATAGCAGTGCTAAGAGAATAACTATTGAAAGTGACACAGTATCTCAAGCTGATTGGAATCTTTATTCAGGTGCTGGATCAATATTAAATAAACCAGAGTTAAAGGATGTAGCAACAACTGGTAAGATCAAAGATGCTTTAGATACTGCTATAAATGAACCTGCTGCTAATAATGTATTAAAATATGATACTGGTTCTTCTAAGTGGGTTGCTTCTACAAACCCAATTGGTGGTCTCACTGATGTTTCTAGTGCTACTCCTGGTGATGGAGAAGTATTAAAGTGGAGTGCAACAAATAATCAATGGGAACCAGCATCTGATATTTCTGGCACTTCTGGATCCACTAGCTTTAAGGGTCTGGATGACACACCTAACACATATGGTGGAAAGGCTGGTAAATATTTAAAGGTTAATACTGCTGAAGACGCATTAGAATATGCTGATTCTGCTAGTGCTAATGTAATTGGTGATGTTGATGGAACCTCTGCAAGTATTGCTGATAATGCCTATGGTACTCTGAATATTACGGGTCATATTGCTTATACTTTATTCAAGATTAAAGTTAGCAAGGCTTCTTGGGTAAGAATATATTGTGATTCTACTTCTAGAACTTCAGATTCTTCACGAGCTTGGGGAGAAGATCCTGCACCAGGTAGTGGTGTTATTGCTGAAGTAACAACAACGACTGATGATGAGGAAGTATTAGTTACTCCTGGCATTTTTGGATTTAATAATGATACTCCAACTAGAACTAATACAATATACACAGCAATAAATAATAGAAGTGGTAGTGCCAATGCGATTACTGTGACTCTGACTGTACTAAAAATAGGAGAATAAAACTAATGACGGTTACAATATCAAATAAACCAGTTGGAACACAAGGATCAGGAAACTGGACAAATACTCAACTATTCGATTCTTTAGAGTATGTGTTTGGGCAATTGGGATATCATAGTGGAACTGTTGCTTATGATGTTCCTACGTTTTGTTTATATCCAGGATCTACAACTTCAGATAATAAGAACGATAAATCATATGCAACAAGTTTGTGGAATAGATGTGGTGGTAGACCTGCGACTTGGAGCACATACTATAATAGATATTTTGATGTAACTAAGAATGGTACTCAAGGATATTATGTTAGAGAATATTGGCAACCAACAAATTATGATGCTACTAATGATACAATCACAGTTCATTCAAATACTGAATTGAAAACTGGTAAGAAACTTAGATGGAATCCAGGACAGGTAAGTGAAAGTAATAACATTACAGGTCTTACTTTAGATAGTGATTATTATGTTGTACGTATAGATAGTACAACAATTAAATTAGCTACGAGTCGTGCTAATGCTGTAGCTCCAACACCAACAACAGTTGATCTTGGTGGTACTGGTACTCCAGCAAATGGATGGTCTTCTGCTACTAGATTTTATACTCCAGAAACATCTGAGTCAGAAAATACTAGAATTATTATTAGATATGGTGATAAGGTATATTGGAATTTTCCTAATAGTGATGGAGATGAATTTAAGGTAGTACAGCAAGATTTATCTAGTGAGTCATATGATTCAACTAAAGAGCTTATATATGCTAACCGTAATAATATAGATTCTCCAGGTAATGAGACTAATAGTTATCAAGTACAATATACAAGTGCTGATCTTGTAAAGTGGGAACACACTGGTTATTGGAATCAGACTGAGAATAGAAGAACAGAACCTATAACTGGATTTGAAGGTACGGCAAATGCATCAGTATCTGGTGGATTTATAACATCAATAACTGTTACCAGTTCTGGTTATGGGTATGATCCTAATGAACCACCTACTATTACATTTTCTGGTGGTGGTGGATCTGGTGCTAGAGCAACTTGCACTGTTTCTGCTCAAGGAACTATTTCTGGATTCACTATAGTTTCTGGAGGATCTGGATATACTTCTGCACCTACTGTTAATATTCTTGCTGGAGATCAAGCAGTACCGATAGAAAGTTTTGAAAAACCTGCTAGACTTAGACAGGGTTGCCCTTCTATTAACTATGCACAGGGTGGTAATACAACATTTGAATTTCCAACAAATAGAAAGTATTATTATACTAATGATACATTACCTAATTTAAAAGGAGAGATTCTTTTATTACCAAGATATCATTCTACGAGTTTTACTTATGGTAGTCATACTTTGAATTGGTATGTGAAAGTTCCAGGAACTGATGTTGGTTTATTAAGTCCTGATAATGATTTATATTTAAGAGTTCGTAGATATCCTTATAGTGGTACTGGTAATAGCAATAATAGAGGAAGACCTTTTGGTATTGAGGTATGTAATATTGCTTCTGCGGCACAGAATTCTGGTCAAGGATGGCCTGCTGCTGCTTCCTTTACTATAAAGGGAAGTAAGACTGGTGGTATTGATGGTGCTCCTTCTGGGACTAATGGTGATCAAGGTGGAAATGATATTGTGTTTGGTACAAATACAGATGCAACTGGATCTTATACTGGAGATGGTAAACCATCTCTTCATACTACTGATTATGGTGGAGCAGCTAATAATAAATTTTATCAAAGAGGTCATAATTATGCGGTTCTAAAAAGAAAACATCAGGATGATAAGGTTAGAGGAACAACATATTATACTTTTTCAATTGTTACAGCTGGTACTGGTGCAAATTATAGGATGAATATAGATGCTGGTGTTTACTGGGAAACTATGAATTGTCCTGGCAGTAATCAAGGAACTATTGGGGCTTATACTTATAGTTCTGCTGGTAATAATTTTAAAGAATATGGTTTTTTTGATGGTGAAGATGGTGAAGAAGTTACAAAGTATTATAATAAATTCTCAAATGGTGGTGATGATAGTCTTACTTTTGTTGATTTTACTGACAGTAGTGCCCCACAAACATATCCTCATACTATAAGGTGGTATACCAGTACTGTAGATCCTCAATTTGCTATGATATCATTCGTTCAAACTAAAAATTTACGAGACTACAATTGGGGAACATTTACTCTTAATGGTGGATCTAATTTTGGAAATCCTAATCCAGTATTTGATTTAGATGAATTGTATCATGGATCATTTACTAAGGTTGTGAATGATGCTAATGATACCAGTAGCTCAGGCAATTCTTATGGTATAAATTTTATAACTCAAATGGCTGGTTATCATAGTGGATATCAAGCTAAGTCTGCTTCTGCAGAACCTAAGAGTGTATATACTAAAACTAGAGAATCGCTGTATGGTTATTTGAGAAATGGGGATGGATATTATCATGGATCTCATACAAACTATGTTCCCAATATTGATATGCAATATGATAATCGATACAACACAAGTAGTGTAGGTCGTGGAAATACTGTATTTTATTTTAGAGATAATACCTACGATGGAACATTAAATTCTATTACTAATTATTATAAACCAATATCAGGTATTCCTATTGACAATAGTTTAGTTCCTTGTCCATATTATCTTCCTGATGATTATGTTATGATACAGGTTGGGTCTGCTCCAGGAGCAACCATATACAGTCCTGGTGATACTATCACTATTAGTGCTGGTGTTGAAGTATATACTATAGTAACTGCAGCATATGTTAATAATCAGACGGGACTTGATGATGTTGATAATGGAACCACTAAAGGAATGTTATTCTGTGTGAGGACTACTTAATGGCAGATTTTACTTTTACTGGAGATGTTGGACCAATACAGACCGCAGCTCCGTTTGGTAATTTTAGAAATGTTAATAATAGGTATTTAAATCTTGCTAAACAATTCAATGGTGTAACAATACAATTTCATACTGGATTTGGTGTTAGTTTGGGTTCTATTGCTTGGGGATCAACTTCTAGTAATTTTTCTTCTATTGTTAATGTTTATGCAGATGCTAATTATGGAAACTATACTTTCACTGCTCCAGCAATAGGTACTAGAGAAAGAGGTTGGATAAATGGTAGAAGACCTGCTAAAGGTCTACAATATCCTAGAGGATATTACAATAAATAAGGTTTAGGGGTACTATAAATATGATAAATTTTCCAAATAATCCTACTACAGGAACCGTTCATAATGAAGCTGGTAAGAGTTGGATCTATGATGGAAGCAGCTGGGTTGTTCAATTAACTCTTCCTGTAGGATCAGCAACAACTCTTGGTGCATTTAAGGTTGGAAATGGTTTATCTGTTAATCCTGTTACAGGAGTATTAACTGTCACTTCTGCTCCAGCACTTGTTGGTATCTCTACTACTGGAGATACTATTTTTAATAATCTAACAGTTGCTAATTTAAATGTAACTGAAAGTCGTTACGGTGAACTTGCTGCTAATGAAAGTACTCTTGGGCAGTCAGGATTTTTATATAATGTTATTTCTCTTCCAAGTGAAATAACAGTTGATGAACATACAACTATTACTCCTAATATGCTTGATGATATAACATATGTCAAGAATGAGAGTGTAGTTATTAGCGATGAAGTAGATTTAACAATATCTACTGGTGACTTTATAATAGGTAAGTGATTCTATAACAGTATAAATACAATTAACATTGATACTCGGATAAATTAATGTCTAGGCTTAGATCGGATAAACTTGTAAATAAAGCCGCAACAGGAGCACCAGAATTAACTTATGGTGCTTCTATTCCAGTTACTGGAACTATTAATGGTGCAGGAGGTGTCAACATAACTGGAGTAGCAACCGCTTCAAAGTTTGTAGGGGATGGTTCTGGATTATTTGGTGTTGTTGCTTCTGGTACAGGTGTTGTTGTTTATGAAGATGGATCTCTAGTTGGTACTGCAGGAACATTTAACTTTGGAACTAACATTAGTGTAACACCACCATCTGCTGGTGTGGCAACTATTACTAGTGTTAACACAGATACCAATACAACTTATGGTATGTTGGCTGTTTTAGATGGTACTAGTGTTAAATTAAGATTAGCTGGATCGGATAATTCAGAAGATGATACAACTATAAGTGCTGGTTCTAATATTGCTTTTAGTGGAGTTAGTGCTTCTGGATTTAGTATTGAAAGTACTTTAAGTGGATTAGCAAATGTTGTAGAGGATACGACACCTCAACTTGGTGGTAATTTAGATCTCAATAGTAATACTATAACTGGAACTGGTGGTATAAGTATAACTGGTGGTGTATCCGCAACCATATTTACAGGTGCTTTTAATGGTCCTGCTAATGGATTGAGTGGTACTCCAGATATTACTGTAAGAAATTTAGTTGGTGCTGGTGCGACTTTTAGTGGTGATGTAAGTATCGGTGGTACTTTAACTTATGAAGACGTAACTAATGTAGATACTCTTGGTATATCAACCTTCAATGATGACACGTATTTTGTAGGAACTCAGGGTACTGGTGTTTGGAAGGGGATGTATTGGGATAAGAGTTCTAGTGCTCTTCAATTTGACAAATCTCAAAAGATTTATCTTGGTCCAACTGCATCATCTCAAGCATGGACTGGTGCTGGATCAACAACACCAGGTCCTGGTGCTGGTTTAGAATTACATGGTGATCAGGATTATGGATATGTGGAAGCTACTAATGACTTATACATTAAGGCTGGTAATTTTGGATCTTCTGGAAAAATAATTTCTATTGAAGGGCAACCAAGTAAGAAGAATATTCAAGCTATTGGTGGGGCAGGTACAAAATTATATCACAATGATAATCAACGTCTTGAGACTGTACATGAAGGTGTTGTGGTAAGTGGTGTTTGTACTGCTAGTGAGTTTGTTGGTGCTATCAATACACCAACATTAACAGTTGGATCTAGTGTAGGTATTGGAACATCTGGTGGAGTGTTTACAGCAGTTGCTGGAACTCCAAGTACTATAGATGCCTTTACGGTTGCTAATACAAATTATAAGACAGCTGATTATACGGTTCATCTGATGAATGGTAATAACAGACAGGTACAGAAGATATTAGTTATGCAGGATGGAAATAATGCTTATTATGAGGAGTATGCTATTATGTCTTCTCCAAATAAGATTGCTTCTTTTTCTGCCATATTAGCTACTGGTGATTGTTCGCTAAAAGCAACTCCTGAAACTGGAATATCTGGAGTAACTACATTTAGTGTCATGAGACAAACCATATTATAATTAGGATATTTTTATGGTAGGAATAGGTGCTACGACTGTTACTCCAGGTTTTAAAGAGTGGAAGGATGATCTGCCAAAAGAACCTACAGGAGACGTAAAAAAAAGATATGTTGTTTCTTGTATTTCTCCAAGTGATTGGACTGATATACATACTCTTTTATTAAAAGATGGTACTTTAGAAGATAATATACCCTCGGATATTGTTGAGTGTTCTGACAAC
>CETT01013803.1_pt1 | contig 11067 bp, 7 predicted proteins | sample 356361 | NCBI WGS metagenome assembly CETT01 (sample SAMEA2622429, study PRJEB7988) | marine metagenome | isolation source: saline water (ENVO:00002010), including | reverse complement strand
GAATTTCCTATAGATAGTATCTCGACACCCTCAATGTCTTCGATAAAATCTGCAACTTTTTTCATGTCTCCAGAAAACTCAATCTCGTATCTATGAGCATACTCAGTAGCAGATTTTTTACTAACAATCTTAACTCCAAGCTGCTTTAAGCGAGAGTCAACATTCTTTATTCTTTCATTTATTTCGGCATGAATATCATAACTTCCCTCTAAGTCAGCTCCCTCTGCAACCTTAAACCTTAAAATTTGGTTGCCTGTGTCCTCCCCATAAACTGCATAACCAGTTGAGTCTGGACCTCTATGCTTCAAAGCTTGAAGCATTGAAGTCATTTGAGCGCCTATATTTTCATTTTTATCGCTCTTTTTATGGATTAATCCAACAATACCACACATAACAAATCTCCTCTAAAAGTGCTTCTCTGTGGTGAGAAGCATTAAAATTAATTAACTTAAAATTTATTTAAAAGTTAAGGTAAACAGTCAATATAGGTTTCCATATCCCAATCAGTAACTGTATGGTTAAACCTCTCCCACTCGTCGTTCTTATAGTGGCTATAAACCTTATACATTTCATCTGGCATTGCAGATTTAATAACTTCATCGTTTGCAAGTTCATTCATTGCATCACCTAAAGACATAGGCAACTTAGTAACATTTTTACCTGCCTCCATGGCTTCATAAATATTGCGCTCTTCAGCCTCGCCAGCATCGATATCATTGTCTATACCGTCTCCCATAGCTTTTAGCAATGCTGAACCCATCAAGTAAGGGTTTACCATTGAGTCAACTGATCGATATTCGAAACGTCCTGGTGCAGAAACCCTAAGCGCACAAGTACGGTTTTGATAACCCCAGTCAGCAAAAATTGGAGCCCAAAAACCTGTATCCCATAGACGGCGATAAGAGTTTACTGTAGAAGACCCAATTGAAGTCAATGCCGGAAGGTGTTTTATAACTCCGCCGATTGAATTTAATCCTATAGGGCCAGGCATTTTTTCGTCAATTGACGGGTCTGGCATGAAAGTATTTTGGCCACCTTCCTTATAAGTAAAGCATCCAGGCATGCCAGGTAGCTCTCCATCGCCAGAAGCTATCTCTGGATGGAATACATCCTTGCCTCCCTTCCATAAAGACATATTGTGGTGACATCCTGAAGCCGATACTCCCATAAATGGCTTACTCATAAAGCATGCTATCAGGCCAAATTCACGGGCAACTTGTGCGCAAATTTGACGATAAGTAGTTAAACGATCTGCGTTACGTAATACATCATCGAATTGTGTATTAAGCTCTAACTGGCCAGGTGCATCTTCGTGGTCTCCCTGAATAATATCAAGACCCATTTGCTCCGAGTATTCTATAACCTTCATAAATACTGGCCTCAACTCTTCAAACTGATCGATATGGTAACAATTTGGTTTGGTTACTCCACCATTCGGCATACCGTCTTCTCCGCGCTTAAGCCACATCATTTCTGGCTCAGTACCGCAACGCATATCTAGTCCGTATTGGTCTTGGAACTCTTTGTGCTGCCTGTAAAGATTTCCTCGGCAATCAGAAGTTAGTGCTGCACCTGGGTTATCTCTCTCCTCACGGTTTCTATAAAGCCTACAAAAAACACGTGCAACTTTTTTGTCCCAAGGTAGTTGGCAAAAAGTATCCGGGTCTGGAATACCTACAAGTTCTGAGGCTTCTGGACCGTAGCCTATGTAGTCTCCATGACGATCAATAAATAAGTTTGCAGTTGAACCGTAAACTAATTGGAAACCTTTTTCTGATAAACGCTCCCAATGACGTGCAGGAATACCTTTGCCCACAATCCTTCCCGTTACAGAAACAAATTGATAGTAAACATAGGTAACGCCTAACTTGTCAATTTTATCTTTTACCTGTTTAACGAGCTTATCTCTTCCTGGCTCATTTACGTGTTGTTCTAGATCAGTCATATACTCTCCTCAAAAAATAAAATAATGTCTTTACATTGCAAATGCTTTAAATTAACAATATCCAGCATTTGAAACAGAAAACCTTTCGATATGCCACTATTGTGGCAATACCAAATCACTAATTCATAGCTTTTTTTGTAATTTACAGGGTAACTATACCCGAAGATATATTATCTTGTCAAGAAATATTTTTTATTATTAAGAAACATTAATATACTATAAATCTTTCTAAGTTTATTAACGTTCTTATAGTTTTAACTGGTTAGGCTATGAGGGCTAATATTTGGGGCAGTAGTAAGTAAGCTAATGTTCAAAGTACTTCCGAACCAGATGAACATATTACAGCCAGAAACTGGCACTCAGATGTGATAATTTTTTTAGGGCCATGTGGGGTATCTGAATCGAAATATAACGAGTCACCCTTGTCAAATCGGTAAACCTTTTTTCCATAATAATAATCCATACTACCCTCAAGCATATAAATGAACTCTACCCCTTTATGCTGAAACTCTGGAAATTTGTAGTTGCTTTTATTTATAGTTATAAGGCACGGCTCTACTTTCAATGAACTACCTATAGTGTGGCCCAATAGTTGATAATGTCGGCCCGACGAGGTACCCCCTCTTTCAATTGTTAGTCCATTACCAGATGAAACAAATGTTGGTTCTACGTCAGTCTCAAAATGCTTAAAAAGGCTGCTAATCGAAATGTTTAATGAGTGACAGATAGCCTGGATAGTTTTAAGGGATGCACTGATTTGTCCATTCTCAATTTTAGATAGCATGCTAGATGACAAGCTAGACTGTTTAGATAGTTGCTGAAGTGTTACGCCCATTTTCTTACGGTTATTGCGTACCTGCATACCTATAGATGCCTCAAGATGCTTGTCTTTGCCAAAACTTGGCAGGTCCTTGTCAATTATTGAAACGCCCTTCATTTTACTAATTAGTTGCCTTTTAATTTTCTTAATTAAATCATATCACATAGTTTTATAACTGAAGCAAAAAACTTTTGTATATTGTAAGAAACATGCATATGATTGATTTAATTGGAATTATTTTGCTTTTTATGTCTCCTTCTGCTTCTTTGGTTAGTTGGGTTATGTGTCTTATTGGAATATATAGACTTGGACCCTTGAGACATCTCTCCCATTCTATCAATAACCTCATCTATGCTTGGCGGACTCCCCATTTGATGTTCATCCATTGCCTTTCTCATAGCTGCAACATGTCTGAATGTTGTACCACAACAGCCGCCCACTATTTTAGCTCCTGAATTAAGCGCGAGGTGCACATAATCTGCCATCAAAGACTCTGTACCTGTGTACACAATTTCTCCATTACGATACTCTGGAATTCCGCAATTGGCTTTTGCTATAACTGTTTTTCCTTTTTCAACATTTCGACTTATATCTGTAATTGTGGCTAATAAATCTGAAGCTCCAACACCGCAATTTGCACCAAAACCAAAGAGCCCCAATTCTTCAGCTCTAACAGCTAAATTAGACGGAGTAAAACCCATCATTGTTTTGCCAGCAGTATCAAAGCTCATAGTAGCACAAACGGGCAGATTAAAACCTTGTACCGCTTCAACCGCAACCTCTAGTTCTTCAATAGAATACATAGTTTCAAGCCAAAGCGCATCAACTCCTCCTTCAACCAAACCCTCTGCCTGCTCTCGGAAAGCTAACATTGCCTCCTTTGTAGTCATAGATCCATGTGGCTCTATCATCTCCCCAGTAGGGCCCATAGAGCCGGCTACAATAACAGTCCTATCAGTGCTATCGGCAACTTCTCGTGCAATTTTTGCAGCAGCCCTATTAAGATCAAATACTTGCTTTTCAAATTTGTGCAGTCTAAGACGAAATGATGTACAGCCAAAACTGTTTGTTAAAAATATATCAGAACCAGAATCAACAAAGCCTTGATGCAGTTTGCGAACCCTTTCTGTGTGTAGAATATTCCATGGCTCGGGTGGATCTCCTGCCTGAAGTCCCATAGAAAATAGATTGGTGCCTGTAGCTCCATCAGCTAGAATGTAGGGCTTTTGTTGTAATAATTTTTCAAGCTTGTTCATTATATTAGGACTACAATAGTATGTTATTTATTGGCTAATTTTATGACAATAAGTAACATAAATTAAGGTGAATGCTTAATTAATAATAATTATATAAAATAACTAATATCAAATTATAAAATACTCTTAATTTAATGCCATTATGTGCTATTAATATTGGTACAATACGCACAGTTTGTATAACGCTATTTTATAAAAATAAAAACAATCTCTAATTGTAATTTGATTTTATGGATAATAACGCAAACTCGCACCAAGAAGTTATCAATCGCTTCATCGCTTACGGTGAAAATAATTTTGAAAGTCAGTCCGGCACTACTCTAGATAATTTTGACGAAAAACAGCTTGGTGTCCTTCAGCTACTTAACGCTTATAGATATAATGGCCATTTAAAGTCTAAACTTGACCCTTTAAATCGACCAAGACATCATCCAATACCAAAGTTCAGCTTGTCTAAGTTTGGCTTGGATGATAGTGACCTAGATTCTTCATTCAATACAGGGTCATATCAAGGCAAAACGCCAACGAATTTACGAGAATTTATTGCTAACCTAGAACAAACATATTGCGAGACATTGGGCGCTGAGTACATGCATATATCTAGCGTCAGTGAGAAAAGATGGATTCAGAAAAGGGTTGAAAATTCAAACAAACACAGAAATAGTTCTGCTGCCTATAAAAAATGGATGTTACAAAGACTTACTGCTGCAGAAGTTTTTGAAAAATTTTTACATAACCAATATGTTGGTCAGAAGCGTTTTTCACTTGAAGGTAGCGACACCTTAATTCCTCTAATTAATATACTGATTGAACACTCTGGCTCTTACTCAATGCGAAGAATTTGTATGGCTATGGCACACCGCGGTAGACTAAATGTATTGATTAATATTATGGGTAAGCATGCAGAAAATCTATTTGATGAATTTGCTGGAAACTACGAATTATCAAAAAACCAGACTGGAGATGTTAAGTACCATCAAGGATTCTCTTCAGATATAAAAACTTCTGGTAACGATATACACCTAGCATTGATGTTTAACCCTTCACATCTTGAACTAGTTAATCCCGTCCTAGAAGGTTATGCTCGCTACCACCAAGAAATAATTGGCGATGAAAAAGGTAATGAAATTCTTCCTGTGCTTATTCATGGAGACGCTGCATTTTCTGGACAAGGCGTTGTTATGGAAACATTAAACATGTCTCAATCAAGAGGCTACTCAACCAAGGGTACGCTTCACATTGTTATTAATAACCAAATAGGTTTTACAACTAGCGCTCAGTTCGATGCAAGGTCAACTGACTACTGCACTGATGTAGTCAAAATGGTCAATGCCCCTGTTTTCCATGTAAACGCTGATGACCTTGAAATGGTAAGCTTCGTTACCAAAATGGCACTAGATTATCGAATGAAGTATAAAAAGGATGTTGTTATAGATCTGATGTGTTATCGACGTCATGGCCATAACGAGGCTGATGAGCCAGCTGTAACTCAACCCATGATGTACAAAGCTATCCGTAAATTGCCTACCACTAGGGCAAGATTTGCTCAAACCCTTATGGATCAAAATGTAGTCACACAAAAAGAAGTTGATGGCCTCATTACGGAATACAGAAAGAGACTAAAGTCAGGCGAACGTGTTGCATACAATATTATTGAGCCTAAAGGCAAAAGGGCATGGAAGACTACATGGGCGCCCCACTTTAACCAAGAATGGGACCAACAATATAACTCTTCAATAACTTTTAAAAAGATAAAGCAATTAAACAAAAAACTACAGGCTGTTCCTAAAGGTTTTGAATTGCATCCACGAGTTAAAAAGGTAATGGATGATAGGCAAAAAATGGCTGAGGGCAAGATAAATGCCGACTGGGGGTTTGCTGAAAACCTTGCATATGCTAGCTTAGCTGCTGATGGAGTAGCAATTCGTTTAGCTGGTCAGGATTGCGGAAGGGGTACCTTTTTTCATCGCCACGCCGTACTTCATAACCAAATAAAAATTGAAGAATATATACCCTTACAAAATCTAAAATCAAAACAAGGAACTGTACAGATAATAGATTCTATCTTGTCGGAAGAAGCTGCACTTGGTTTTGAGTATGGTTACGCTACAGCTAACCCAGACTCTCTGGTTATATGGGAGGCTCAGTTTGGCGACTTTGCTAATGGCGCACAAGCAATAATTGATCAATATGTTAGCTCTGGAGAGGCTAAATGGGGGCGTCTGTCTAATTTAGTTATGTTACTACCTCATGGACTAGAAGGGCAAGGGCCCGAGCACTCATCTGCAAGGCTAGAACGTTTTCTTCAATTATGTGCGAGTCACAATATGCAAGTGTGCGTACCAAGCACAGCCTCTCAAGTATTTCATTTATTGCGACGCCAGATGCTTAGAAAGTTTCGCTCGCCATTGATAGTAATGACGCCCAAAAGTTTGCTTAGAAACCCGCTAGCAGGCTCCCCCTTGTTCAAGTTTGAAGAGAATAGATTTAGAGTTGTCTATGAAGAACAATATGAATACATTAAAGCAAAAAAAGTAGATCGAGTTGTAATGTGTAGTGGCAAGATATTTTATGAACTACTAACTAGACGGCAAGATGATCAAATTAACAATGTAGCTATTCTTAGGCTTGAACAGTTGTACCCTTTTCCTGTTGAAGAACTTAAAACTGAATTAGCAAAATTCAGCAATGCAAAGGAGCTTATATGGTGTCAAGAAGAACCAATCAATCAAGGTGCATGGTACCCAACACGTCACAACTTTATGGGCTGTACTGGTAAAAACCAAACTCTAGATATTGCATCACGTGATTTGTATGCGGCGCCGGCTGAAGGAACACTTGGTATGCACAATATTAACCAAAACAATGTAATTGAACAGGCGCTTGGCATCCTGCCTATAAAACAGCGTTAGGAGATAAAATGATAGAAATTAAAGTCCCTGTACTGCCAGAATCAATAAGTGAAGCCACTGTCGCTTTGTGGCACAAGAAGCCTGGCGAAAGCGTACAAATGGATGACGTTATTGTTGAAATTGAAACTGACAAGGTTGTGCTGGAGGTTCCTGCAGAAGAGTCTGGAGTGCTGGATGAAATTATCGCAAAAGAAGGTGAAACGGTTACTGAAAAGCAGCTACTTGGCACTATTAACGATAAGCCAATAAAAGAGCCTAAAGAGTCAATAAAAGAGCCTAAAAAGTCGATAAAAGACGATATTCCAGCCCCAGAAAAAACCCCAGAATCAATTAATAAGGCTCCTGCACCAGTCGCTATAGCACAAACTGGCAACCGAACTGAGGAAAGGGTGCCGATGAGTCGTCTACGCAAAACTATAGCTGATAGGCTACACTCGGCAACACAAAATACAGCTATGCTAACCACCTTTAATGAAATTGATATGAGTGCAATATTGTCAATGAGGGGTAGCTATAAGGAAGCATTTGAAAAGAAGTATGGTGTCAAGTTGGGTTTTATGTCATTTTTTGTAAAGGCTGCAGTCGAAGCTTTAAAAAAATTTCCAGCGGTTAATGCGTACTTAGATGGAGAAGATATTGTATATCACGCCTATTGTGATGTGTCTGTTGCTGTATCGTCTGATAGAGGTCTTGTTGTGCCAGTCCTAAGAGATGCCCACAAAATGGCTATGCATGACATAGAAAGAAACATTATAGACTTTGGAAATCGTGCACAATCTGGTGACTTGACAGTTGAAGAAATGATTGGGGGAACCTTCACAATCTCAAATGGTGGGGTTTTTGGTTCTTTATTGTCAACTCCCATATTAAACTCTCCACAAAGTGCTATATTAGGAATGCATAAGACTCAAGAAAGGCCTGTAGTGGTTGATGGTGAGATTGTTATTAGGCCTATGATGTATCTTGCTCTGTCCTACGACCACCGCATAATTGATGGTAAAGATGCTGTACAATTCTTAATAGCAATAAAAGACGCTTTAGAAGATCCAACTAGATTGTTATTGAAAGTATAAGCAAGCCTCAAGTCTACTGTATATTGAATAATCATTTAATTTTTACTCAAACATGTAACAAGATTGTGAAGCTGTAATTCAAAAATATACGGCAAGATAGCTTTGTATTAATGTTTTAACCAGCAATAAAAAAGGGCGGTTTTACCGCCCTTTATTTAAGACTCACATTGTTTTACTGATGCTTGTCATAATGGTCATGCTCGCTCTTATTACCCATAGCCAAGATGACTACGCAAGCAACCACGCCTATGAAAGTGTACCAGCCAGGCATAGAGCTCCCTGCACCGATATACATACCAACGTCTGCCCAAGCACCGTCAGCTACAAGTTCAGTGAACGATTTAAGATGATAACCCATAATATTCTCTCCTATAAAATTAATTTTCAGATTCCGGGCTAGTCATACCTTCTGGGTATGCCTGAGCAGGCACCTTAACAGGGTCAAGGCCTTTAATTTGAACCGCATCAGGAATACGTAGCATTCCTGCTTTGTTTAGTATCCATGATACAACATATCCCGGTACAAAGCCAAGAAGGAACATTATTATTGAACCAAACACTTGTCCAACAAAGCTCATAGCTACCGTACCTTCAGGTGCATAAGCTCCAAGTCCTGGCATTCCAGAACCAAATATTCCAAGAACAATAACACCGAATAATCCTATAGTTCCATGAATCGTAACAGCTCCTACAGCGTCATCGATGCCACGGGCCTCTAGCCATTCAGCACATGGTTTGATGATAATACCAGCAACAGTAGCGATTAAGAATACGTGTGCTGGGAAGTATACATCTAACCCTGATGCTACAGAGATAATACCTGCAAGTGCACCAGACATCATCCAGAAAGGGTCTTTAGTAAAGATCCACGCTCCGATAATGCCGCCTGAAACTGCCATAACTATATTAAATCCAAGGGCAGATAGCGTCATTGGTGTACCATAAATGGTAGTACCTGCATCGCCATACCAACTCCATCCTTCGCCAGGCAGGATAATACAAGCCATTAAGAATCCGAAGAAGCCCACAATAATAAGCATTAATCCTACTATTGTTGATGGCATATTGTGGCCCGCTATATGGTTCGCAGAACCGTCGGCATTGAACTTGCCTACACGTGGCCCTAAATTAATTAGGACACCTAGCGCAAAAAATCCAGCTACAGCATGTACAAGACCTGCAGCGCCGAAATCGTGAAAACCCCACTCTGTTACAAGCCATCCATCGGCATGCCATCCCCATGCAGCGGCTACAACCCATGCGAATGATCCAAGTACAATTGCACAGATAACAAAGCCAACTGTCTGAATCCTTTCTATGAGTGCACCTGATGCAATTGATGCAGTAGTTGCAGCAAAAAGCGCGAAAGCTCCCCAGAAAACACCAGAAGCGTGATCGCCCATATTAGGCCCCATATATTGAGCCGAATCTCCCCAAGGCAAAGCTATAGCATTAGCGTAAGCAATTCCTGATATTTCCATGTATCCTGGTCCAGCGGCTAAATCCATTGGCCATGTCGGTAAGGCCCAATAGAACCACCAACCAAAGAAATAAAACGTTACGATAGTAAACGCAAACGCTAGTAGGTTTTTAATACCTGAGGATAATACATTCTTCACACGAGTTGCGCCCATTTCATAGGCAAGAAACCCTGCGTGAATAAGCATCATCAGCGGTATCGTTAAAAAGTAATAGGTCTCTGCAAACATTGTGTTTGTGACCTGTTGTGCTAGTTTTAGTTCTTCCAAAACGCCCCCCTTATTGTTTAAATAATAAAATAAATTTATTTCTTCGCAAGAAATTTTTTATCCTCACAATAATGAATAATACACAAAAAATTTCATACTGGGTAGGAAAATATAAAATAATTGACATGCATCAATTACACAATATTTTATTATTGATATATTTATACCTTACGGGTCTGATAATCCCAAGGATAGGTTGGGATGAATTTATATAGTCCTTGAGAACTTTGTTTCGTCTTTCGATAAGTAAGCATCAAAAGTCATGCAGATATTGCGTATAAGTAGTCTGCCCTTGTCTTTTACTTTAATATTCATATCGTTTAGCTCAATAAGTCCGTCTTTTTTCATTTCAGCAAGATTAGAAAGGCTATCTTTAAAGTAGTCACTAAAAACAATTTCAAACTGTTTTTCGATATTGGCAAAGTCTAATTCAAAGTGACAAATGAGCTCCATAATTACTGCTCTTCTAATTTCATCATCCTTATTAATTATGTAACCTTTTGAAATTGGAATTTCTCCAGAGTCAATTTTTTGATAGTATTCTTCTATACTTTTCTCGTTCTGAGAAAAGCTTTTTCCAATCTGTCCAATTGAGCTTAGCCCGAGACCAACTAATTCACACTCTGAATGAGTAGAGTATCCCTGAAAGTTTCTATAAAGCTTCCCTTCCCTTTGTGCAATTGCAAGTGAATCGTTTGGCAAAGCAAAGTGATCCATACCAATATAAACATAGCCAGATGATAGCAAATAATCTACCGAATATTTAAAGATTGCCATTTTTATATCGACCGATGGTAACTCTAATATGTTTATACGCCTTTGAGGCTTAAATAGTTCAGGCAAGTGGGCATAGTTAAATAGAGATATACGGTCAGGTTTTAAATTGACAACTTGGTCAAGCGTTGTGGCAAATGTTTCAACTGATTGTTTAGGTAGCCCATATATTAAATCTATACTTACCGAATTAAACCCATTTCTTCTCGCAACATTGATCACCTGTTTTGTTTGCTCAAAGCTTTGAACTCTGTTGACGGCCCTTTGCACATCTATATTGAAGTCTTGGACTCCTAAACTTATTCTGTTAAATTTCGCTCTTGCTAAAGTCTTTATTGTTTTTTCGCCAACCCCCCTAGGATCGATTTCGATGGAGTATTCTCCATTATCTGAAAAATTAAATTGACTTTGTAGCTTGCTGCTAATTGAGCTTAGCTCATCGTCAGACAAAAATGTTGGGGTGCCACCGCCAAAATGCATTTGTTCGACCAACCTTGAGCTGTCAAATAATAATGACTGCATATCAATCTCATGAAATA